>Ga0129315_1000539_pt1 | contig 28439 bp, 29 predicted proteins | sample Cm827metagenome_FD_94432 | JGI IMG/M metagenome (GOLD analysis project Ga0129315, IMG submission 94432) | Eastern black-and-white colobus group fecal microbial communities from Wisconsin, USA - Cm827 metagenome | ecosystem: Host-associated > Mammals > Digestive system > Large intestine > Fecal... | reverse complement strand
TTCGCTTTCTACAAATTCTAATTCTTAACTCGCTGAAAAACGCAAACTCGCTAACGCTCAAACAGTGCGTTTTTCGGGCGCTCGTTTTCGAATTGAATTAGTACAGAAAGCTCAATATGGTTTGCTTATATAGTGGGTTTTTACTTTGTCAACAATCTGATGAGAGTGAAAGCTCTTTTTTTTTAATTTAGGAGAAAGTCCCAAGCTAGATATAGTTTTATTATTATTAAAAATAAATCTACAACTACATTTTTATTTAACTTGCACACGGGACAGTCCCAAAATATACAAAAATATAAATTTTAAGACACTCCAATAAAAATTTAAAGCACGAGCTTTAGAAGTTAAGCACAAGTCCAAACTTTTGATTGTGAATTTCCGTTTTCTCAAATATTTATTTTTAAAAATGGAATTCCTTAGATATTATTTTTATAAATAATAACGGAGGCAATTATGCCTAATAATCAAAAAATAGACACATGCGTTAAAAAAATTAAACTGTTTGAGCGAGCGTAGCGAGTGAGTTTTTAATTTTTAGCATGTGTTTATTTTTTGGACCTCCAGTACGTCGTGGGTGTTCTGGGGTGGTTTGGAGGGGCTAAGGGCATACACGACGCCCTAAGGCCCCTCCAATGATAATTTGAAGCATGAGCTTTAGAAAAAGAGATGAAAACCAAATCTCATCTCTTTTTCTTTATAGCCATATTCTTAATAAGTTCCAATGCAAATAAAATAAAAATTCCACCAACAAATCCTGATAATCTAAAGTTTTCAAAATTTAGAGGCTTTAAATCTAAACTAAGAGTTGTTGGACCCATAATTATTGCAAAAACTGATCCTATTATCATTCCAATTATTAAGTAAAGCATTTTTGACCTGTGATTTCTCATTTTATCTCTAATAAAATTTATAGATATAAATATTCCAAAGATAATTCCAAAGCCAAGTACTGTAATTGAAAAAATTTTATCAAAATTAAATCTAAGTATCTCTCCAATAGCTTCAACAACTGGTATATATACTCCTGCAATTAAAAGAATTGATGAGCCAGATATTCCTGGAAGCACCATAGCTGATATGGCAACTGCTCCTGAGAACAATAAATAAATTAGCTCCCATATATTTGGATTATTTAAGTCAAAATTTCTTATAAGAGCATTTTCACGAAATAAAACAAGAGCTATAACTGCTACAATTCCAATTATTATAAAATAAAAGTCATTTTTATTTTCACTTAGTATTTCCCTTTCATCTTTTATTACAAAGGGAAGTGATGAAATAGTAAGGCCTAAAAAAATAGAAGACATTAAATAAATTTCACTTTTAAATAAGTTTGACAGGAAAAATATGCTAAGCAACATTCCAAATATCCAACCAATGCCTAGGTTAAATAAATATTTAAAGGCTCTTCTTCTCTTGCCGCTATTTTTATCAAAAAAATAGTGAAGTGCATCTATAAATTTATCATAAAATCCCAAGATAAAAGCTATTGTACCACCGCTTACTCCTGGTACGGAGTCTGCAAGAGCCATACAAAGGCCATTAAATAAATTTAAAATCATTTTTTATCCCACCTATTATTTTATAATAACATTAATTTATTAAAATTTTGTGAATTTACAAAAATTTAATAAAAAAAGAGCTAAACCAAAAGGTCTAGCCCTAGCTTATTCTTCTTTTCTTGATTCTATAAAGTCTGTCACCTCAGGCATTAATTCATCACTTAAAATCCCCAAGATTTTTTCAAACACTTCAATCTCAGAATCATCAACTCTATCTTTTAATCTCTCAATAACAGTGTCCACATAGGATGTCTTCATGTTATAGTAATCATAAAATTTATCAGTGCATTCTAGATAGAATTCTCTTCTATCTTCATCTGACTGGACTTTCCTTAAATAGCCTTTTTTTACAAGTTGAGAAATTTTATAGGCTATATTTGGATGAGAAATTTCTAAAAAATCTGTTACTTCGCTTACCTTAGGCCTTCCAAGTGCATGAATCACATCAATAGTAAATGTTTCAGTAGCAGTAAGTGTTGCTTCTCTATCTTGTAAATTAGCAAACATATTTTTGTACAAATTCAACTTAAATTTATCATAAACTTCGTTGAATCTCTCTTCTAGCATAATTTCCTCCTAAGCTAATGCAAAAGAAATCTCACAAGTCATAATCTTTTCAACCTCGCCGTTTTTATTTTGTCGAGTTATTATCCCCTTCGCAAATCCAAGATTTTTAACTTTTTTTATCATTTCACATTTTATTTCTAATACATCTCCAGGAGTAACTTCTTTATAAAACCTAGTTCTCTTAACTCCCGCAAGTAGTGCTATGTAGTCTTTATTATTTAATAAAAGGCAAGTTGCACCAACTTGTGCCACTGCTTCTATTTGTAATACTCCAGGCATTATTGCTTTTTGTGGAAAATGTCCATTGAAATAATACTCCCCATTTGAAACGCATTTTATTCCCTTTGCATATTTATTTTCTTCTAATTCTATTATTTTATCAATCATAATGAAAGGATATCTATGAGGCAGGATCTCTTTTATTTGATCAAAATTAAGTTCCATATTAAAATCTCCTAAAAACTAAACTGGCATTGTGTCCACCGAAGCCCAAAGAATTTTTAATGAAATAATTAATCTTTCTTTCTTCAGGTTCTTTTATCAAGTTTAAATCGCACTCGGGATCACTTATTTTGTGATTTATAAGAGGAGGTATAAAACCTTCATTCATAGCAAGTATACTCATTATTGATTCAACTGCTCCAGATGCTCCCAATAAATGTCCTATTTGTGATTTAGATGATGATACACATACATCTTTATCTCCAAATACTTTCTTAATTGCAATTGTTTCATACTTATCGTTAAGACTTGTTGAAGTTCCATGTGCATTTATATAGTCTATGTCTCTTGGAGAAATTCCAGCATTTTCTATGGCATCTTTTATAGCTTTTGCTGCCATTTCTCCACTAGGGCTAGGAGATGTAATGTGATATGCATCACAGTTAACCCCATATCCTATTATTTCAGCTAATATATTTGCTCCTCTATTTTTTGCACTTTCTAGGGATTCTATTATTAAAACCCCAGCTCCCTCTCCCATGACAAATCCTGATCTCTCTTTGTCAAAAGGTATTGATGCTCTATTTTTATCAGTCGTTTTGGAAAGTGCCTTCATTGAAGTAAAACCACCTACTCCAAGCTCAGTTATTGATGCTTCACTTCCACCGCAAAAGATGATGTCTTGATATCCATCTTTAATTGCTCTATAGGCCTCACCTATTGCATTGGTAGAAGATGCACAAGCTGTCACATGAGATATACATGATCCCTTCGCTCCCATTTCTATTGCTACATTTGCTGCCACCGAATTAATAATTGCCTTTGTAATAAAATATGGGCTAAGCTTGTCAAATCCTCTTTTTTGTCCTCTAGTATGGTCTTCTTCAATACTTTCTAATCCACCAATCCCAGAAGTTATGTACACTCCTGTTCGTGAATTTTCTGTATCTTCCTTTGTAAGGTTTGCATCCAAACTAGCTTTTCTAGCTGCGATTATAGCGTATTGATTTACCTTATCTAGTCTATTTAGTTCTTTTCGATTAAAATATTCTCCGGCATCATAATTTTTTAATTCACCGGCTAATTTTACCTCACGGTTTATTATATCATAATGAGTGATTTCTTCTATCCCACATTTATTATTTTTCATGGCATTTATTAAATCTTTTTTATTATTTCCTATGGGACAAAGAAAACCTACTCCTGTAACTACTACTCTCATGTATTTAAACCTCCATCTACAGATATTACTTGTCCTGTTATATAAGATGCATCCTCGCTTGCTAAAAATCTTATAACTTTTGCAACTTCATAAGCGTTTCCAAATCTCTTTAAGGCAGTATTATTTAGCATCTCAGTTTTTAAATCATCACTTAAATCCTCTGTCATTTTTGTCTTTATAAAACCTGGAGCAACTGCATTTACCAGTATATTTTTCCCTCCAAGTTCCTTTGCCAAAGTCTTAGTAAGTGCAATAAGGCCTGCCTTAGATGCAGAGTAGTTTGCCTGTCCTGGATTTCCCTTAATTCCACTAATTGATGAAATATTAATTATTTTTCCATTTCTTCTTTTCATCATTGGCCTTGCAAATAATTTTGAAAGATAAAATGCTGAATTTAAATTTGTCTCTATAACTTTTGTAAAATCTTCTGGACTCATTCTAAATATTAGATTATCCTTAGTTATTCCCGCATTGTTTACAAGAACATCAACATCTAGACCTTGGCATTTTTCAAAGATATCTTTACAATCTTCAAATTTTGACAAATCTCCTTCTACAATTAATACTTCTCTATCTTCTATCTCTTCTTTTAATTTCAAAAGTATGTCTTTTTTACTTCTTGTGTGCAAAATTAAATTGTAATCTCTTGCAAGTTCTCTAGCTATATGTGTTCCTATTCCACCACTTGCTCCACTTATAAAGGCATATTTTTTATTTTCCATAATTCTCTCCAAATTCGATTACTTCTCTCTCATCTTTTAGAGAAATAACTTCTACATCCTTAAAGTTTTTTTCAACAATTTTTGAAAGAACATCCTTTGGTCCAATTTCAATAATTTTATCAACACCTGAATCTATTATATTTTTAAGACAGTCATATAGCCTCACTGGACTTTTTATATGCTCTTTAAGAATTTCTCTTAAATCTTCTTTTGCATATTTTTTACCAGTTAGATTTAAATAATAATCTATTTGAGGATCTTTAAACTCAACTTCTTCTAAATATTTTTTATATTCACAAGAGGCCTCTTTCATATAAACTGTGTGAAATGCACCAGATACTTTCATCTCTATATTTCTAATTTTATTTATCTTTGCAAATTTCTTAAATTCATCTATTTCTACATCTCTTCCAGCTATTAAAATTTGCTTTGGACTGTTGATATTTGAAATATAAATATTATCTATATTTGAATTATTAATTAATTCTTCTACTTCTTTTTCATTTTTATTTAAAATAGCAAGCATTTTAGAATTAATTTTTTCTCCACATTCTTGCATTAGCCTTCCTCTATTTTTTACAAGATTAAGTGCCTCTTTTTCTGTAATAATTTTTGAAAGTACAAGGGATGCATATTCCCCAAGACTAAGCCCACATGTTGCATCTGCATTTAATTTATTCTTTAAAAAATTAACTGATGCTAGTTGAAAAGCAAGCATTATAGGTTGCAAGTTTTTTGTCTTTGAAATTTCTTCTAGACTTTTATTTAATATTATTTCTCTATACTCTTTTATTTCATCATAAATTTCAGGTGCAATATTCTCTTCTATAAAAATCTTGCCCATATTTTCATATTGAGATCCTTGACCACCAAATACAACTGCTACTTTATTCATAAGCACTCCTTAAATAATCAATGTATTCATCAACAGTTCTTACTTTATCTATATTTTTAATATCTGTTCCTGAGAAGAATAGTCCCTCATCTAAATTGCCTCTTACTGCATTAATAAGTGCTTCATTTATACAATAATTTGTATTTGCTCTCTTGCAGGTTTTAATACAAGCCATACATCTCTTAGGGGGAATATTTATCTCTTTAGCTTTTTCTACAAAGGAATTTAACAGTCCCCTTGCAGGAAGTCCCACTGGACTTTTTAAAATTATGTTTTTATATTTATTTTTATTTTCTAAAATTTCTTTTTTCGCATTTAAATCAAGGCCTGACTCTTTAGTAAATAAAAATCCAGTCCCTATTTGAACTCCAGTTGCTCCATGTAAAAGGGCTTCTTTTACTTTTTCAACTGTGCCAAATCCTCCTCCAATAAATACTGGAATTCTATCTACAAATTCTAAAATATTTTTTAGCTCAGAAAACATGTCTATATCAAGATTATCTTCTTTAAATCCAAGATGTCCTCCAGCTTCTGGACCTTCAAATACTACTAAATCTGGTTTTCTATTTAAGTTTTGCCACTTCTTCATAATTAGCTTTAATGCTCTTTTTGAAGATACTATTGGTGCTATTAATTTATCCTTTGAAATATACTTTGGAAGATCCATGGGAAGTCCTGCCCCCATTATCACTCCATCAATATCCATAGTGTTTAAAAATTTTAAGTACTCTTCTTTGTGCTCTACTACATTCATTAAATTTGTCAGGATAAGTCCTCTTCCACGAGATTTTTCTCTGGCTACTTTTACTTCTTTTACGAATGCTTTTTTATTTGCCTCAATGGGATTTTCATAAAAATCTTTTTCATTATATCCAGGATTTACCATAGATAAAGTGCCTATTCCACCGCGGTTAGCAACGGCACCTGCAAGATTTCCATTGGAAATACCTATTGCCATTGCTCCCTGGATTATTGGAATGTCTAAAGACTTATTTCTAATTTTTATAGGCATTTTTAACCTCTTCGTATTCTTTAAAAATTTTTTCTATAAAGTCTTTTACAGAAACTATTTCACTAAACCTTCCTACATCAAGTCCTGTCATAACAGATCCTTCAATAACATCTCCATCTTTTACAGCTTTTCTAAGTCTTCCTATTGTGAAGTACTCTAATTCTTCTAGTGAATTTGATTTTTCTAAGGCTTTATAATCCCTTGTCATTTTATTTTTAAGAAGTCTCATAGGGACAAAGTTATTCCCTACAACTGTCACCTTTGATGATGTTGCCTTTAAAAGCACATTTTTATAATTTTCATGAACTGGACATTCCTTTGTGAATAAAAATCCTGTTCCAATTTGTACTCCACTGGCACCTAGTACTTCTGATGCAAATATTTCTCTACCCGATGCAATACCACCTGCTGCAATAATTGGCCTTTTAGTTGCAGCTACAGCCTCTGGAACTAGTGTCATTGTAGTCATTTGACCAATATGTCCACCAGCCTCTAGTCCCTCTGCAATATATGCAGTAGGATTATATGCTTCAAACTTTTTTATTTGAACTGGCGATGAAATTACTGGAAGAACCTTTATTCCAGCTTCATTAAATGAATCTGCATATTTTCCATAACTTCCAGCACCTATTGTAACTACCTTAACACCCTCTTCTAAAATCACTTTTACTAGATCATCTGTATCAGGTCTAAGCATCATTAAATTAACTGCAAAAGTATTTTTTGTAATTTTTCTAAGAGCTCTTATGTTTTCTCTAAGGTTCTCTGCATTCATTCCACCTGAGCCTATTACTCCAAGTCCACCTGCATTACTTACAGCAGATGCAATTTTATAAGTGGCTATGTGAGCCATTCCTCCCTGAATTATTGGATATTTTATGTTTAATATTTTTTCTAAATTCATCTTAGCACTCCATTAATATACTCACTACAGCAAGACCTGCTCCAAAGCCTGACATTATAAGTAAATCTCCATCTTCTAATTTTTCATAATTATCTGCAATAACTATTGGTATAGTTGCTGCAGAAGTGTTGCCGTAATAATCTAAATTAGATAAACTTTTTTCTTCATCAATATTTAAATTTTTAAGCACTGAATTAATAATTCTATAATTGGCTTGGTGAAGTATTATTTTGTCAATCTTATCACCTTTAATATTAATCTCATCCATTAGTCTTTTTATAGAATTTGGCACTTCTTCAACGGCAAATCTGTACACCTTTTTGCCTGCCATGGTGATTTTTTCACCTTCATATAAGTTAAGCGTGTTTTCGTGATTTAGTGACCTTGTATCTGATATAAATAGCTTATTATTTTTCTCGACTAATACACCAGCTGCACCGTCTCCAAATAATATGGCAGTTGATCTGTCATCCATATCCATATAATCACTTATTTTTTCACAGGCAAATACAAAGCCGCGTCTTCCCTCTTCTAAATACTTTTCTGCAAGTATTAATGCCCCACTAAATCCGCTGCAAGCTAGATTTACATCAATACATAGGCATTTCTCATTTCCACCAAGAGTTTCTCTTGCAATCGATGAAAGAGAAGGCATCTTTCTTTTTGTAGAAAAACTTGCACAAATAATTAAATCTAAATCCTTCATCTCACTTTTAAATAATTTTGAAAGATTTATTGTCATTTCTTCAGTATCTATGTGAGAGAAAAATCTAGATTTTATACCAGTCCTAGTTTCAATCCAATGCGAATTAGTGTCTAGTCTGTTTTCAAAATATAAATTGTCCTTTTTATCTTCTAATATTAGATTTTTTGATTCAATAAATTTTAAACCCATTAAACACCAATCTTTCTAAATTTCATATATCTATCACTTATAATTTTTGTAGGGGATGATATTTTATATTCATTTAAGAATTCAAAAATAATTCTCTTAATGTCTTCTATAACTATTTTATTTTTTTCTTCTTTGACAATTCCATCTATTATTCCATCTTCTAGAAGATTTTCTGATGTAAGTCTCATTAGATTTGCCGCTCCTTTTTTTCTATCTCCATCTTTGTATAAAATAGCTGCAAATCCCTCTGGCGATAATATAGAAAAAACTGCTCCCTCTGCCATATAAATTTTATTAGCTAGAGCAAGTGCAAGTGCTCCACCTGAGCCTCCCTCTCCAATTACAAAGGCAATTGTAGGTACTCTAAGTGATGCCATAGTTATAAGTGAGTCTGAAATAAGTTGATGTTGTCCCCTTTCTTCTGCTTCAACACCAGGATATGCTCCAGGAGTGTCTATAAAAGTAATGACAGGCCTTTTAAATTTCTCTGCCTGTTTCATAAGTCTTATAGCTTTTCTATAATCGTGAGGCTTTGGCATTCCAAAGTTTGTCCTTATGGACTCCTCGGCATCTACACCTTTCTGAATTCCAATAAATGTTACTGTTTTAGTATTTTTATCTCTTGATATTTCACCTATTCCACCAATTATAGAATCAGAATCTCCATAACATCTGTCGCCCTTTAAGTAGATATAATCATCAAATAATTTTTCTATTATTTCCTTTGATCTAGTTCTCTCACTTGATCTCGCATTTACAACTCTTTTATATGCGTCCATAGTCACCTCTGTGAAGTCTTAAAATTTTTCCAAGGACTTCTCTTTGATTTTTTCTTTCTAAAATCATATCTAAAAATCCAAGGGACTCTAATTTTTCTGCACTTTGAAATTCCTCTGGTAATGTCTCATGTAATGTTTCTTTTATGACTCTCGGCCCTGCAAATCCTATTTTTGCACCAGGCTCTGCAATATTTATATCTCCAGCAGCTGCAAAGCTTGCACTTACACCACCCATAGTTGGATTAGTCATAAGACTTATATAAAGTCCACCATTTTCAGAAAAACTAGATAGTGCAACAGAGACCTTAGCCATTTGCATTAGGGAAAATATTCCCTCTTGCATTCTTGCTCCACCACTTACAGATACTATAATTAGTGGAAGTCTCTTTTTATTTGCATATTCAACTGCCTTTGTAAGCTCTTCCCCAACAAAGGTACCTAGTGTTCCCATCATATATTGAGATTCCAGTGCAGCTATAATTACATTTGATCCTTCAATAGATCCCATTGCAATAGTCACAGCCTCTTTAAGTCCCTTTATTTTAGTTGTCTTATAATTTGGAAAGTTAATGGGATTTAAATGCTCACTTCCAAATTCTATAATTTTATAACCTTTATCTAGTAATAAATTAAATCTATCTTTTCCACTCATTGGCAAGTATTTATAGCAATGAGGACATATGTGATAAATATTATTTTCTATTTCAACTTCTTTTTTGCAGGATTTACAGATAACTTTAACTTTTTTATTAACTTTTGTAACATTATTTAAATTTCTAATGGACTTTAACAAAGTCTTTCTCTTATTAAGATCATTTTTATGCATTATCTGATACCTCTCTCATTCTTTCTATGAGTACAGTCTCTTTATTATTTATAAAATTCGTGTGAATATTTCCCTTTAAGAAGTCAAAATCAAATAAAATTGCATAACAAAAACCTAGATTTGTATCAATTCCTTCAATTACAGTTTCTTCAATTGCTCTTCTCATTTTCTTTATAGCTTGAAGTCTTGTGTTGTCTTTTACAATTATTTTTCCAATCATTGAATCATAATAAATAGGCACAGATACACCTTTATAAATGCTTGATTCAAATCTTGTATCCATACCACCTGGCTCTAAGAAAAATGTAATTTTTCCAGCTGAAGGCCTAAAGTTTTCATAAGTATCAACAGCATTTACACGTACTTCCATGGCATGTCCCCTTATCTTTATGTCCTGTTGCTTAACAGAAATACAAAGACCTGATGCGATTCTAAACTGTTCTTTAATAATGTCTACTCCAGTTATCATCTCTGTAACTGCATGCTCTACTTGAAGTCTTGTATTCATCTCCATAAAGTAAAAATTTTCATCTTTATCAACTAAAAACTCAACTGTGCCAGCACCTATATAATTTGTAGCTTTCACACAATCAAGACTTGCCTTATAAAGTTTCTCTTTTAAATTTTCTGATACAAAATTACATGGAGCCTCTTCAATTACCTTTTGATTATTCCTTTGAATACTGCATTCTCTTTCAAATAAATGAACCATATTTTCTCCATCTGATAGAATTTGAACTTCAATATGTCTAGGCCTTTCAATTAATTTTTCCATGAAAATTTCTGAACTGCCAAAGGAAACTTCAGCCTCTTTTTTTGTAAGCTCTATTAAATCCATTAGCTCACTTTCTGTGTCAACTCTTCTCATTCCCTTTCCACCGCCGCCATTTCTAGCTTTAAGTAGCACGGGGTATGAGATTTTTTTAGCAATTTCTTTTACTTTATTTATATTTTTGTCATTTATTTCAATTCCATCTGCAATTGGCACATTTGCATGATTCATAATTTTTTTTGCCTCAATTTTATCAGACATTTGTCTAATAAGAGAAGAACTTGGTCCAATAAAAACAAGGCCCGCATCTTCTGCTGCCTTGACAAATTCATAGGATTCTGATAAAAATCCATATCCTGGATGTATTGAGTCACAACCGCATTCTTTAGCAGCAGTTATGAGTGCATTTATATTTAAGTAAGTGTCTTTAGGAAATCTATCACCAATGCAAATTGCCTCATCTGCAAGATAAACAACTGCTTGATCTTCATCTGCTTTGGAATAAACTACCAAAGTTTTTATGCCAAGCTCTCTTGCAGTTCTAAAAATAGATAGGGCACATTCGCCACGATTTGCAATTAAAACTTTTTTTAACATACTTTCTCCAATTTAAAAATAGCTTCATTGTATTCAACAAAGTCTTCGTTTTCTACGAGACACTCAACTATCTTACAATCATAGGGAGCCTTTAGTTCATTCATCATTTTCATTGCTTCAATTATGCAAAGAGTATCTCCCTTTTTTAAAGTGTCTCCCACTTTCGCAAAGGCATCAGAATCTGAATCCTTTGCCCTATAAAAAATGCCCACAAGTGGTGATTTAAAGATTTCAATGTTTTTATTATTTTGAGTCTTTTCGGTTTTGATTTTATTAATTTCTTTATTCTTTTTAATATTACTGTTATTAGTTATAGAATTATCTACTACTTCTATAGGAGATTTGTCTAAAAAAATTCTGAAATCTTCACAGCTTAATTCCAAATGACTTAAACTTGAATTCTCTAAAGCTTCTATTAATTTGGAAGTTAATTCAATATATTTTTCCATTATTATTTGTTTACGTATTTTAGTAAGTCATCAACAGTTTTTAGATTTTGAAAATCATCATCTGGAATTTCAACATCTGCTTCTTCTTCAATAGCCATTGAAAGCTCAACTGCATCTAGTGAATCTAATCCTAGATCATCTTGTAAATTTGATTCTAATTTAATTTCTTCTTTAGCTAGTCCAAAATTTGAACTAATTATATTTTGTAATTGTTCTAAAGTCATTTTTACCTCCATTTAATTAAAATATTTTATGCAATGATTCTACAATATATATTTCAACTTGTCAATTAGTTAAATTATTTTAATTAAAATTTTGCAATAAAAAAATCGTGAATCTCTTCACGATTTATATTTTTATTTTACTCTATAGTTCTTCTTCAATTTCTCTATCTATGGGATAATTTTCTTCTATATAATCTAAGTAAATATCAGATAATCTAGCTAAGTATGCAGGAACTAAAAAAATTAAAATAATAAGAGCTATTCCAAGTATTGGAAAAGTAATTGCCACAATTCCCATTATATTATTTGCTGCTCCTAAAAATAATAAAAATCCCAAGACAAAATAAATTCCAAAAAATTTTAAACCTAAAACAAAAGTCTTTCCAATTAGTTTAGAACTTATTTTAAAAATCATTACAATACTTTTAATAACTCCTAAATCTCTAAATCTAAAGTCAGATAGAACATAATTCATGTGTGCTGTAAAAAAATAAAAAATAGTATTTATTAAAATTATTACAAACATTATAACAAAATAATTATTTTCACTAAGTGCTAAATATGGGGTACCAATTAAAGTTCCAATGCCAATTAAAACTTCAATTAATACAAATAATAAAGTTAGTATAATATTTATTACAATTATTTTAATATTTATAGTCTTTATATTTGCAAAATACTCAGATGCACTTCCCATCCTATTATTTATTAAACTATAGGATATTATGTAATTTCCTAATATTCCAATAAATCCTCCAATATAGTTTGCAATCTGAGAATCTCTTTGAAATATAATATTAAAAATCATAGTGACAACAGCAATTCCTAGTATAATTAAAAAAACTGATGAATATCTATAATCTCTTAAATAATCTTTATCCATAATCTACTCCTTATATAATTTATTATAATCTATAATCTATCTTATTCATATCGCCATATTTTTCCTCTTTAATAATTTCTACCCATTTAAATTTATAATATATTGCAAATGATTTCAAATAAATAATTTTTTTATTTTTTTATTTTTTATTATTTTCTTTACAAAATTTTTAGATTTATAAACACAAGTAAATTGAAAAATACACAGTTTATGTGTAGTTTGTATTTTTTAATTTTTATAATCATCAAAGGTTTTCATAGAAATTTAACACTTGAAACCTTCTTTTTCTTATATTATAATGAATCAACTTTACATTTTTATCATAGTAAAGAATATTAAAAGAAAGAGGAGGACAATATGAAAAGAATTTATAATTTTTCTGCAGGACCATCTGCTCTACCAGTAGAAGTTCTAGAAAAAGCACAAAGTGAGATGTTAAACTACAAAAACTCAGGGATGTCAGTTATGGAGATGAGTCATAGATCCTCCGTTTATGGCGATATCCATGCTGAAGCTAAGGCTGATTTAAAAAAATTAATGTGTCTTAATGACGATTATGAGATTTTATTTTTGCAAGGTGGTGGATCAACTCAATTTGCAATGATTCCAATGAATTTATTAAATAAAGATGATGTTGCATCTTATTTAATCACTGGCTCTTGGGCAGAAAAAGCTTATAAGGAAGCAAAGAAATTTGCAAATGTGGAAATTTTAGATTCTTCAAAGGAAGATACCTATACCTATATTCCAGAAATCGACGAAACCAAAATGGATAAAGATTCAAAATTCTTATACATGTGTGTAAATAACACAATTTATGGAACAAGAATTTCGAGAGAATTAATTAACAAGCTAACTAAACCACTAGTTGCTGATATTTCTTCAAATATTTTATCTGAAAAATATGACTACAATAAATTTGATTTAGTATTTGCAGGAGCTCAAAAAAATCTTGGACCTGCAGGTGTAACAATTGTAGCTCTAAAAAAAGATTTAATTGGGGAAACAAGAGAAGATATCCCAACAATGCTCAAATACAAAACTCATTTAGATAAGGATTCACTTTACAACACACCACCATGTTATTCAATATACATTACTGGCCTTGTTTGTAAATGGATTAAAAAAATGGGCGGAGTAGAACAAATGGAAAAAAGAAATCTTGAAAAGGCAAACTTACTTTATGATTTCATAGACAACAGCACTTTATACAAAAATAATATTAAGAAAGAAGATCGTTCACTAATGAATGTTGTATTTGTTACAGGTAACGACGAATTAGATGCTAAATTTGTAAAAGGTGCAAAAGAGAAAGGTCTTGAAAATATAAAGGGACATCGTTCAGTAGGTGGAATGAGAGCAAGTATATATAATGCAATGCCTATAGAAGGCGTAAAGGCATTAATTGACTACATGAAAGATTTCGAAATGGAAAATAGGTGATAAAAAATGAATAGAAAATACAATATTAAGACGATAAATAATATTTCTAATAAAGGTCTAGAACTTTTACCAGAAAATTTTAAATACAGTGCCGATGAAGAAAATCCAGATGCAATTCTAGTTAGAAGTGCAGATCTTCACGATATGGATTTTCCTAAAAATTTAAGATACATTGGCAGAGCTGGAGCTGGAACAAATAATATTCCCATCGAAAAATGTGCTGAAAAAGGTATTGTAGTTTGCAACGCACCTGGTGCCAATGCAAATGCAGTTAAAGAGCTTGCACTTACAGCAATGCTACTTTCTTCAAGAGACATTATAGGAGCAGTAAATTGGGCAAATAATCTAGAAGGACATGACAATATTAAAAAAGATGTTGAGACTTCTAAAAAAGCCTTTGCTGGCCCTGAGCTTAAGGGTAAGACTCTTGGAGTAATAGGCCTTGGTGCAACGGGACAGCTTGTAGCATCAGTTGGAATTGATATGGGTATGAAGGTAATTGGATATGACCCATTTTTATCAATTAAAAATGCACTTCATCTAGATACCAAAGTTGGATACACAGAGGATATAAAAGATGTATTTAAAAATGCAGATTATATTTCTCTTCACATTCCTTACAACGAAAAAACCAAAAATACAGTAAATTCTAAGCTATTAGAAATAGCTAAAGATGGTGTAGTGCTTTTAAATATAGCACGTGGTGGTCTTGTAGATACAAAAGCTTTGAAGAAGTATCTTGAGAATGGCAAAGTTAAAAAATATGTATGTGACTTTCCTGATGAAGAAACAATAAAACTTCCAAATACAATTAATTTACCTCATATTGGAGCATCTACTCCAGAATCAGAAGAAAATTCTGCAAAAATGGTAGTGGAAGAATTAGTGGACTTTCTTGAAAATGGAAATATTAAAAACTCTGTTAATTTTCCTAATATGGACATGGGAATTTGTAACAGTGTGCACAGAGTCCTTGTGCTTCACAGAAATATACCAAGCATGATTGCACAAATAACTACAATACTTGCAGATGAAAAATTAAATATCTCTGACTTATTAAATCGTCACAAGAATCAATTTGCTGCAACAATGATTGACATTGACTCTGAAGTTGATGAAAATCTTAGAAAAAAACTTTATGGCATTGACGGTGTAGTTAAAGTAAGGCTTATTAAGTAGGTGAAATATGATAATTAAAGTATTTAAAGCAGTTCGCCCAAAAAGAGAGCTTGCAAATGAAATTGCAGCACTTCCCTATGATGTCTACTCAGAAGATGAAGCTAGAAAAATTATAGAAAAAAATCCAAAATCATTTTTGCAAGTAGATTTGCCTGCAGCAACTTTGACAAAAAAAGTAGAAAATCTAAATGAAGTTGCACTTGAAAATTTAAATAATTTAAAATCTAAGGGTTATTTTTATAAAGAAGATAAGGATAAGTTATACATCTATGCACTTACAATGAAGGGTAATACTCAAGTAGGACTTGTGGCCTGTTCATCAATTGACGAATATTTAAATGGCAAAATAAAAAAACATGAATTTACAAGAAAGGAAAAGGAAGCCGATAGAATAAATCATGTAGACACACTTGATGCAAATACAGGACCTATATTTTTAACATATAGAGCAGTAGATGAAATAAATCAAATAATAGAAAAAGAAGTTACAAAAAATCCAGAAATTGACTTTACGACAGAAGATGGAGTAAATCACAAAATCTGGACAATAGATGATGACAATACAATTAATGCACTTGTTAAAGAATTTAAAAAAGTTCCTAACTTTTATATAGCAGATGGACATCACAGATGTACCTCTGCTGTAAAAGTTGGCATTAAAAGACGTGAAGAAGTTGAAGACTACACATGTGAAGATGAATTTAACTACTTTCTATCACTTATATTCCCTTCAAATGAAGTGGAAATAATGGACTACAACAGAGTTGTAAAAGATTTAAACAATTTGACAGAAGAAGAATTCTTAGAAAAATTAAAAGAATACTTCATAGTAGAAAAAGCTGAAACATCACCTTATAAACCTGAAAGTAAGGGATACTTTGGACTTTATATAAATGACAAGTGGTACAAATTAAAAGTTAAAGAAGAATTTATACCAAAAGATATAATAGGAAAGCTTGATGTATCAATACTTCAAAATTTAGTCCTAGATAAAATTTTAGACATTAAAGATCCCAGAACAGATGAGAGAATTGATTTTGTAGGTGGAATAAGAGGATTAAAAGAACTTGAAAAGAGAACAAAAGAAGATATGAAAATTGCCTTTGCACTTTACCCTACATCACTTGAAGAACTATTTGAAGTAGCAGATAACGGAGAAGTAATGCCACCAAAATCAACATGGTTTGAACCAAAACCACTTTCTGGCCTATTTATACATGATTTAAAATAATAATAAATAAATCCACTCCCCAGCAGTAACTGGGGAGATTTTATTTGTATAAAAGAAAAATTTGGGTATTATTATAGTAGAGGTGCAATATGAAAAAATTATTTAGTTTGTTAATCATAAATTTTATTTCATTTTATATATTAGATGCATTATTTGAAAATATTAGATTTTTAAATATAGAATCAGTATTTATAATGGGTGTTATATTTGCACTAGTAAATATGACAATAAAGCCAATTCTAAAGGTACTTTCCTTTCCTATAAATATTTTGACATTAGGACTATTTTCATTAGTAGTAAATGCAGCAGTCTTAAAAATTGCCTTTAGCCTATCTCCAAATGCTTTTATCGCAAGTTTTGGAACTGCATTCTGGGCAAGTATAGTGCTAAGTATAGTAAATAGTGTGATAAAGAAATTTATAGGAAAAGATGATTAAAAATATAAATTAATATTTAACTTAATAATAAAACAGAAAGGCTTATCTAAAATAATTGATAAGCTTTTTTTTGATACATATTATCAATTACTGTTGACTTTTATATTTTTCATATCTATAATTTATTTATAAATTAGGCTTGCCTAATAATATTTTTTAAAGGAGAATGATATGAAAAAATTATTTATTACCATTATGGTGATGTTAATGCTTCTTACTGGATGTAAGGGCAACGCAAATAAAGAGGACGCAACAAATGATAGTGATAAGAAGAAGGTTACTGTTACTACTTCTTTCCTATACGATATGGCAAATGTGCTTGCAGGTGATTATATTGATGTGGATTTAGTAATTCCTGCTGGCGAAGATCCTCACCTTTATATTCCTAAGACTGATGATGCAAAGAAAATTTCTGATGCTGATTTAGTTTTATATCACGGTCTTCACTTTGAAGGTAAAATGGTCGATATTCTAGAAAAATCTGGAGTAAATCTATCAGAAAACTTCCCTAAAGAAAAGATTGGAGAAATGGATCAAGATGGAGAAATTATTGTAGATCCTCACTTCTGGTTTGATATTTCTCTATACAAGATGGCAACAGAAAATGCTGCTAAGGCTTTATCCGACCTTGTACCTGAACACAAAACTGAAATTGAAGAAAATCTTAAAAATTATTTATCAAAGCTTGATGAGCTTGACCAATATAATAAGGATAGACTTGCTGAAATTCCAGAATCAAGCAGATATCTTATAACTCCTCATGATGCTTTTAATTATTTCTCAAGAGCTTATGGTATTGAGGTTGTAGCTCCTCAAGGTGTTTCTACTGACTCTGAAGTTGCTAATAAAGACATAGAAGATACTGCAAACTTTATTGTTGAACACAAAGTTCCTGCTATCTTTGCTGAGTCAACTACTGATCCTGCAAGAATGGAAAAATTAAGGGAATTATGTAATGCTAAGGGATTTGATGTAAAGGTAGTTAGTGGTGAAGGCAACGAACTTTTCTCTGACTCACTTGCTCCTGAAGGTCAACATAGCGACAATTACATTGATATGTACAAACACAATATTGATTTAATAGTTGATAATTTAAAATAGGTGCAAAATGAAAAATAATAATTCAATAATCGAGGTTGAAGATTTGACTATTGCTTATGATGATAAGCCTGTCATCTGGGACAATGATGTAAATTTCATAGATAATTCTATAACTGCAATCATTGGTCCCAATGGTGCAGGGAAGTCAACTCTTCTAAAGGGAATACTGGGTCTTAAAAATATTTTATCTGGTAGAATTGAGATTATGGGCAAAAGTTTAAAGGATGTTCAAAAAGAAATTGCCTATATTCCACAATCTTCTTCAGTGAATTGGGACTTCCCAACAACTGTATTTGATGTTGTATTAATGGGTCGATACATTCACTGCGGATGGATAAAAAGACCTAATAACAAAGATAAAGAAATTGCTAGAGAGGCCATAAGAAAAATTGGCCTTTCTGAATTTGAAAATAGACAAATTTCTCAACTTTCTGGCGGACAAAAGCAGAGAGTTTTTATTGCAAGGGCAATTGCATCTGATGCAAGGATTTTCTTTATGGATGAGCCTCTTGCAGGTGTGGACAAGAAAACTGAAGCTATTATTATGGATTTTTTAAAAGAATCCCAAAGAAATGGCAAGACTTCTATTGTTGTTCACCACGATTTAAATACTGTTGAAAAATATTTTGATCATCTTGTTATTTTAAACAAGAGAATTCTAGCTCAAGGGAAGGTTTCAGATATTTTCACCAAGGAAAATATTGAAAGAGCTTTTGGTGGAGAAATCAATGTTTAATCTTGATGTTTTAACTTCTTATAGCTTCCTAGTTGTGGCAATTGGCACACTTCTTTTAGCCATATCATCTGCTGCGCTGGGCACAATTACAGTTCTTAAGGGGCAATCTCTTATTGGAGATGCAATTGGACATTCTGCCTTTCCCGGTTTAGTCCTTGCATTTATGATTTTCTCATCAAGAAATCCTTTAATTCTTTTGTTAGGAGCTATTCTTTCTGGTTCTGTAGCCTTTGTACTAATTCAAGTTATAAATAGAAATTCTAAACTTGGACTTGATACAATTCTTGCAGTTATACTTTCATCTTTCTTCGGTCTTGGTATGGCACTTAAATCTCATATTCAAGGAAACCCAAATTACAGAGGCGCTTCTCAATCTGGACTTTCAAATTATATATTTGGTCAAGCTGCCTATATGATGGAGGCCGATGTAAAGATAATTCTTGTAATATCAGTAGCTGTTTTACTCTTATTAATATTATTTTATAAAGAAATTAAGGTATTTGTTTTTGATGAAGTCTATGCAAAAACTATTGGTATTAACGAAAAATTTATCTACGCCATTATAATGATTTCTGCAATGAGTATAATAGGTGCAGGTCTTAAAATAGTTGGTGCAATTCTTATTTCATCTCTATTAATAGTTCCGTCTATAGCAGCCTTGCAGTGGTCAAACGACTTTTTTAAGGTAATGGTTATTGCAAGTTTGATTGGTGGATTTTCTGCAATATTCGGCACTTATATTTCAACAGTTTATGACGGGATGAGTACAGGTGCTACAATTATTGTCATAATGACAAGTATTGCCTTTTTGTCACTATCATTTGGGCCTAAGGGATTTATTGCTAAATACAAGAAGAGGAGGTCTTACAAATGAATATAATGATTTTTGTAATTCTTCTAATGACTGCTCTAAGTTTATCTGGCATAGGCTCATTTCTAATGCTTAGAAATCTTTCAATGTTAACTGATGCAATAAGCCACTCTGTGCTTCTTGGAATTGTCCTTGCATATTTTATTGCAAAGGATGTTGAGTCTCCACTATTAATATTTGGGGCTGCACTTTTTGGACTTATTACAGTTTATGCAATTGAGTCACTATCTAACACAGGCCTTGTTAAAAATGATGATGCAGTAGGTATAGTCTTTCCATTATTTTTTGCACTTGCAGTAATTTTAATTACTAAATTTGCAAGAAATGTACATCTAGATACAGATGTGGTATTAATGGGAGAAGTAATACTTGCACCACTAAACACCGTAAATGTAATGGGATTTGACATACCAAAGGCACTTTTATTTTCAAGTATAATGTTTGTTGTAAACACTTTATTTATAATTATATTTTTCAAGGAGCTTAAAGTTTCAAGTTTTGATCCTGACTTTGCAAGTATTAGTGGATTTTCATCAAAGATATTATTTTATGCACTGATGAGTCTTGCATCACTATCTGCAGTTATATCCTTTGACAGCGTTGGCGCCATACTTGTAATTTCATTTTTTATAACGCCTGCTGCCACAGCTTATCTTATAAGTAAGGATTTAAAGAAAATGCTTCTTTTATCTGGAGTCTTTGCCTTTATTAACTGTCTCATAGGATTTGTAGCTGCAAGTTTATTAAACTTATCAATGTCTGGTACAACTGCATCAGTTGCAGGACTTGTATTCCTAGTAGTTCTATCATTTAATAGAAATGGAATGATTGGACAAATCTACATGAAATATAAAAACAAAAAACTTGTAAAGGCATATTCTGTTTTAATTCACATAGGAAATCACCTTGGAAAACCTGAAGAAAAGAGAGAGCTTGGACTTGATTCAATAAATAATCACTTAAATTGGGACAACTCTACAACCCTTAAAAATATAAACTATCTTGTAAAAAAAGACCTTATTAAAGTAAATAACTCTAAAGAAATATATGAACTTACCAATTTAGGGTATAATAAATATAGAAAACTTTTAGAGGAGTATAATTTAATATGAGTCCAAGCAAAGAAGATTATATAAAAAATATTTTTAAAGATATGGAAGAAAGAGGATACTCTCAAAATAAGGACCTTAGTTTTTATCTTAAAATATCTAAGCCCTCTGTCACAGAAATGATAAAAAAATTATCTGATGATGGATTAGTTTATGTAGAAAGTCAGAAAATATATTTGACAAATGATGGAGTAAAAATTGCAAAGAAACTAATTTCTATTCACAGACTTTGGGAGTCCTTCCTTGAAATTGTACTTGATTTTGACGAAAATAAAGTCCATGGACAGGCTGATTTATTAGAACATGTGACAAGTGATGAATTGATGAACAGTTTAAATGAACACCTAGGATTTCCCAAAACTTGCCCTCACGGACAAAAAATATATATAAATTTAGAAAAATAATGCCAAAGACTTTTAATGCTTTGGCATTTTTATTATAATAATTTCGTTTAAAAAATCCCACAGTTAAACTGCGAGATTTTTTATTTTATCTAAATCTTTTCTATAATATTAGTGGTTTTTTAAAATTTCTGTTGCTATTTCTAGCATTTCTACTGCCATATTAAAATTATCTCCAAATAAATCAAATACAGCATCTTCTGTCAAAACTCCTCTGGATAAATTTTCTGGAAATTCTCCATTTTGATCTAATTCTAAATCTTTAAAATATTCTTCTGAACTGTAATATTCACTTAACTTATCATATTCTTCTTGATGATTTTTAAATTCTTCTACTGCATCTTGAAGTGTTGAGATTATGTCATTATGTTTATTTAAAATTTCTTCCATCTCACTAATAACTTCTATTCTTTTTTCTATATTATCCATAATGCCTCCCTTTTTGATTTTATTTTACCACATATATAAAAAAAGACTCCGATTTTTCTCGAAGTCTTTTCTATAATTCTAAAATTATTTAGATGTCTTTATGCTGTTAGAAGCATCTAGAATATTGTAATATCCCCAGAAGTCTTTATCAACATCAGAGAATTTATTTAGTTTGCTTTCATCTAAATCTTTAACTGTATCTTGATTTGTAACTCTATTAAATACAGAGTTTAAAATTGTTACAGCTTCTGCTCTTGTTATCTTGTCATCTGGTTTAAATGTTCCATCTGGATAGCCGTTGATGTGTTTATTTGCATAAAGCTTGTCAATTGCTTGTCTTGCCCAGTGATTTTGTACGTCTGTAAATGTTGATTTTGCTTCATTGTTTTTAATATATCCAGAAATCATTTGTGCAAATTCCGCTCTTGTTATGCTATCATTTGGCTTAAATTCTCCATTAGGATAGCCATTTATAAGGCCCTTTGCTACTACATAGTTTACTGCTTTTGAGTACCACTGTCCATTTGCATCTGTAAATCTAGTTGTAGTACTTGTGCCAAAGTTAGGTCCTTCATTTAATAGAACTCCAAACATTTGAGCTGCTTCTGCTCTTGTCACATTGTTTTGAGGTCTAAATGTTCCATCCGGATAACCTTTAATATATGCTATTTGAGATTTTACTTCTACTTGTGGTCTACCTGTTACAGTGTAGTCAACTTTCTTAAAGTTGTTGTCATCATCTCTTGTTTCAACTGTGATTTTTTCTCCAGCTACAAGTTCCCTATTTAAATTAACTGTGAAAAATGCTGATACTGGTACAGCTGCTCTACCTAATTCATTGTTCTTAGCATCATAAACTATAACTGTGTCTTTATATCTAGATTTTCCCTTTACTACTCTAGTTCCAGCTTTTGCTTCATTAACCTCTACGAATTTGTCTGATGATTTTTCTTTTTCATCTTTGTAGAATCTTAAATTATCTATATCAAATGTTCTTATATTTTCTGAAATTGTTGTTGAAAAATAAGAATTTTTGTCAGTTCTAAAGCTTCCTAGTAAGTTGCCATTTAGATATACTCTAATATTTTCAAAAGGATGATCCTTGATAAATCCAGTTAAATTTCTGCCAAAAAGATTTAGGCTTTGTGCTTCGACTAATTTTCCAATTTTATTGTCAGTAGTTCCGTAAATTCTTACTGAGCTTGATTTTCTATTTCCATCTTTAGCATAAATCTTAATTGATTCATTTTTATTAATTGTATAATTTATTGAGAAATATCCATCTCTATCTGCTCTTCCAATGTATTTATCATTGTATCCATTACTTTCAATGTAAATATCTGCGCCTGCAACTGTTCTACCAGTTATTTTTTTGCCATCGTAATATACATTTCTAAGATCAATATCTCTGTAATCATTGTATCTATTTGCTACATCAATATTAACTGTAATATTTTTTGTAGTTCCATCTTTAAATTCTACATATGCAGTTCTTGTTCTTCTGCCACTATTATAAAATTTTTCATTGTCCCAGCTAAGAATTCTAGCTCCATCTGGAAGTCTTCTTAAAATATCTCTATCTGTTATAGTATCTTCTATTCCAGTAGTTATATAAATATCACTTGGGTAATTTTTAGATTCTTTTCTAGCTTCTTCTTTTCTTTCAGCTTCCTTTTTAGCTTCATCTTTTCTAATTTCTTCTAATCTTTCTGCTAGTTCTCTATCAGTTTCATTTTGATTTTTTAGTTTTTCAAATCTATCTCTTATTTCTATATTTGCACTTTCCTCTGAATCTGTACTTATTTTTGCAAAAGTAGTCATTGGAACTGATGCTGCCAATATACCTGCAAGTGCAAGTGTTAAATATTTTTTACTATATGGTTTCATTTATACTCCTCCTGTAAAGTCAATATCTTAATTGTAATAATAGTTCTTAATTGTGATAGAAAAGTGAAAAATTAGCGATATATTAGAGTCTTAATATTTTCTTAATAATAATTTAATAAATGTTTTTAAGCACATATACCCAAAGTAAATTTTCATAAATTTCTAGTATCACTTTAGTATCAAAGAAAATAAAAACGGCTGCATTTCAATTAATACAGCCATGTGTGGTGGAGGCGGTGGGAGTCGAACCCACGTCCGAAGATCCCTTACAGAAAGCTTCTCCGAGCGCAGAGCCTTCTTAAGAATTCGCCTGTGCTACTAGAAAGTCAAACTCACACAGACTAACGCCATTTACCCCCTCTGCTATGGCGCATCACAGAGTTCGTTTTCCCGCTAAATTTGAAACCCACCGTAGATCGCGGAGTCTACATTGGATTGCTACCTATAATTAGGCAGCTAGTGCGAAATTATTTTCGTCGTTTATTTTTTAATAGACCATTTTTACGTTGTGTGATCCATCAACGGCTCGCTACTTTAAGCTCAAAATCCCCGTCGAAACCATTTTCGCCCCCATATTTAGTTTAGATGAAAATTATACTAAAAATTCCCGCAATTGTCAATTTTACAAGATTTTTACAAGTAATTTCTTTTAATTTTTCAATAAAAGTATAGTATAAATTATCAATTAAAATTAGTTTAAAGTTTCAGGAGGGTTTAATGAAATTATTTAAATTTAAAAAAATTATAACTGTAGGTACACTTGCTAGCATCATGCTATCATCTCTTCCCATGTCAGTTTCCGCTGTTTCCTTTAATAATATTAGAATCACAGGAAATGAAAATGGAAGCAAATTTCCAAAATATTTAACTGGAGAAATTCACAATCACACAATGGCTTCAAATGATGCTTTTGGAAGTATGTACAATACTTTTGAAAATATTTTAAATGCTGCATTTAGAGAAGATTTAGAAAATTTTCCAGAAGAAGGCGATCCTAGTTTTGATTACGGAAAATCCTTTGATTTTCTAATGACAGCAGATCACTTGAGAAATTCAGATCACAATGTAGATGGCACAGAAAATAAGACAGCTACATGGGAAAAATTAAAAAGTGAAGTTGAAATATTTAATGAATATAAAGAAAAGGGAAAGTACAAGGACAAAATATATTATCCTGGTTTTGAGTGGGATATGTTTGGACTAGATCACGCATCTGTGGCTATACTAGATAAAGAAAATGAATTTCCAGTAAATGCATATAGACAATTTGAATGGTTATATGCCTATGATACTAGTGATGATATGTTTTACAATAATGAGTTAGAAGATTTTGGTCCAAGACAAAATGAAAAATCAAATAAAGAGAATACTTTTAAAGGATTAAAATTCTTACAAGATAATTATCCAAAATCCTTTGTTATTGCCAATCACCCTTCTAGACATGAAGGCGATGGTAAAGGTGAAGTGAAAATTGAAGACTTAAGAAGAATGTCTGATACTGCTCCAGATGTCTTTATTGGTTTTGAAGGAATGCCAGGAAATCAAATGGGTGGCGACAGAGGAGAATTAAAGGACATATACGGAGGCGCCGACAAAATGATTGCAGAAGTTGGTGGCGTATGGGATTCACTTCTAGGTGAAGGTAGAAAATTCTATAATTTTACTAATGCAGACTTTCATTTTAAGATTTCAAATAATAAAGATGAAAATCCTAGCAGAATGTACACTTCTGGTTATTGGCCAAGTGAATATTCCAAAAACTACATCTACGCAGGAAATAGAAACTTCCACGATGTAGTAAAGGGTATAAAATCAGGAAATATCCTTTCACTTTATGGTGATTTAGTAAGAGATTTTGAATTTTCAATAAATGACAGCAAGGATCAAGTCCTAATGGGTTCAGAACTTAAAAATGTATATGATGATGAAATTAGTTTAAATATTAGATTTAGAGAGTCTGATTTTAATAATTACAAGAAAATAACTCATGGCAAATCCAATGTTGAGAGTGCAACAAACACTCCAAAACTTGATCATATAGATGTAATTGCTGGAGAAATTACTGGCAAAGTAGATGACCCAACTACTAGTACTAATCCTACAACTAAGGTAATTAAAAGAATTAATAGAACTGAATTTGGTCCTCAAGATAAAGATGGATTTTACAATATTAAATTAAAATTAGATATTGATAAGGACATGTACTTTAGACTTAGAGGAACTAATTTAGGTTTAAATGTAGAAGGAAAAACTGACGAATTTGGAAATCCACTAGTTGATAAAATATATAGTAGAGATAATTATACTGATTATGAAATATATTTTAATGACATAAACAACAGGAACTACAGAGATCTTTGGTTTTATTCAAATCCAATATTTGTTTATAAATCTGATAAGCCATATACACCAATTGTAGATAATGACGATAATAGTAATGATGAAGCTCATGCTTTTGATTATTTAGTATCAAATGATAATAAAGATGTTTTGACAAAAGAAGTTTATGCTGGTTTTAATAAAACCACTTCAGAAAAAACAAGTGAAACTTTTGAACACAAGTCTTATATTTCAGGATACCCAGATAATACTGTAAGACCTGATCAAAATGTAACAAGAGCTGAAGCTATAACAATGGTTGTAAGCCTTGAAAATTATAATATTTCAGATAATTCAAAACCAGTATTTAGTGATACAGATAAGACTTGGTATGCACCTTTTATAAATGCAGCATATAAGGAAAATATCTTAGAAGAAAAATCAAATGAAGAATTTAGACCAAATGATATTATGACAAGAGCTGAACTTGCTAAGCTTATATCTCATTTAGACAAAGATAATAATTCTGTTGCTCCTTTTGAAGACATAAAGGGTCATAAATATGAAGCTGCTATAAATAAATCCTTTGGCAACGGTAGAATACAAGGTTATCCAGATGGAACATTTAAACCAGATGAAGGCATAACAAGAGCTGAAACTGCAGTTATACTAAATAGCCTTTATGATAGAAAAGTAAACTCTGAAGGACTTCAAAATATTAATGTCAATATATTTAAAGACATTAATAAAGACCACTGGGCATATTATGAAATAGTAGAATCAAGCCACACTCACAAATACACAAGAGATTCATCTAGTAAAAATGAGATGTGGAAAGAAGTTAAATAAAGTATATTAATTATAAGAAGAGCTAAGCTTAAGGCCTAGCTCTTTTTCTTCTATTATTAACTTTTCTATCAGGAAATTTATACCTAAGATAATACTTCCAAATAACAAATCCCAATACTGAACCCACTACATTTAACATTAAATCATCTATATCCACAGATCTTCCTATGAAAAATTGTATAAATTCAATGAAAAATGTAAGTGCCAGTGAAATTTTTAATATATTAGAAAGTTTTCTATATCTTGTGTAAATCATGGGAAGTAATATTCCTATTGGTATAAATATTATTACATTTCCAAGTATATTTGTTAAAGTATGCCACAATCCAGAGTATTTCAAATAGTTTCTTATAGTTCTAAAGGGAACTAAGTTTACACCCCAAGCTCCTGAAGACATTCTATCTCTAAAATTTCCTACAAAATCAAAATTTTCATTTGTAAGGTTAATTCCAGATTGCGCTATATATGAATTTGGAGTAAATAAAATTACAAAGAGCACTGCTATATATGCTGCAAATAGGCTTAATAAAAACTCTCTAAATCCTGAGCTATTCTTTTTTAGATGAGAAAAGAAATTTACTCTAATTAAAGAAAATAAAATAAAAGTTATTATAAAGGCTGGTATAGCCCGAATAGTAAAGAAGAAAAATAATCTCATATTTCCTTTAATTCTATTAGATTTGTAATAGAATTTTCATTCTCTCTTTTTATAGTCTGCCATGCATCTTTTGAATTGACATCATATATGCCACAAGTTTTAAGTCCAGCTTCTCTTGCTGCTCTAAGAGCTAAGAAGTTGTCATCTACTAGCATCATTTCCATTGGATTAACATTTATTTTTTTTGATATCTCTATGAAAAATTCTTTTTCTTCTTTAGATATGCCAATTGAATCTACTGTGTAGATGCCATCTATATATTTATCAATTCCATATTTTTCCATGACAATTCTTGCAAATTTTTCTTCTGTTGATGTTCCTATAACTATTTTTAGCCCAGCATCTTTAAAATATTTTAAAATCTCAAGAGCATCTTTTTTTGGTTCAACTTTATTTGAATAAAAATCAATTATAGTCTTTTTTGATTCTTCAAATAATTCATCTACGCTTTCTTTAAGATTATAATAATCTTTAAGAAATTTAAGCGATCCAATAAGGCTTTTAGTTATTAATTTATGATTAATTTCAGCTGGAACTTCAACTCCCTTAGTTCTCATAAATTCAGTGTTTAACTCATTCCAGTACTTCATTGAATCTACAAGAGTTCCATCTAAGTCAAATATAATAGCTTTCATTTATTCCTCCATGTTTAATATTTTGATTATATTTAAAAATAATTATCTTGTCAAATTGGAAAAAATCATTTATACTATTAAAGTACTTTTGAAAAACTTGAAAAAATATTAAAAAAGTATTTGATTTTTTTCTAAAAAGTGTTATAATCTTATTTAGTTGTTAAAAATTAATAAATAATTTACAAATGTAAATTAATTTTTACCGGGGTGTAGCGCAGTTTGGTAGCGCACGTGGTTTGGGACCATGGGGCCGGGGGTTCAAATCCTCTCACCCCGACCATAAATGGAGCTGTTGCAAAATAGAGTAAAATCTATTCTGTAACAGCTCTTTTTGCTATTATTGAAAATTCAATGTATAATTTACCTTTAAAATACTTAATGTTTTTGAATATATATGGCAGATT
>Ga0129315_1000537_pt1 | contig 28533 bp, 29 predicted proteins | sample Cm827metagenome_FD_94432 | JGI IMG/M metagenome (GOLD analysis project Ga0129315, IMG submission 94432) | Eastern black-and-white colobus group fecal microbial communities from Wisconsin, USA - Cm827 metagenome | ecosystem: Host-associated > Mammals > Digestive system > Large intestine > Fecal... | reverse complement strand
AGACCGTTACTTGAGGTTATTCACGCCCTGATTATCCCTCCATCGGATAATGTTCGTGGAGGTGGTCAATATGACTAACAATACACAATTCAAGACGCTCGTGAATACTTGGCTAAATCACAAGAAGCCAATGATCACGCCGTCAACCCACGCCAGCTTTACGCTGATTGCCGAAAATCATCTTATTCCGTACTTCGGCAAGCGTAAGATCGGCAGCATCACCGAAACGGACATTCAGGAGTACATATCGTATCTCTACAATGCCGGACGGCTGGACAAAACCGGAGGGCTTACGGTAAAAACCATCCGGGATGTGATCCTTGTTCTCAGACTTTCAATGGAATATGCGTACAAAGAAAGAGCTATTCCACTGCTGAACTGGGATCTTATCGAATACCCGAAAGAGCTTGGAATCAAGAAAGTGGTTTCTCTTTCAAAGGATCAGGAGCAAGAGCTGATTCAGTGCATCTACATGGACTTGAATAGGAAAACTGCTGGCATTCTCATTGCACTCTTTACCGGTGTGCGAATTGGTGAACTTTGCGGCTTGCAGATGAAGGACATCTCATTGACCGATAAGACAATCAGCATTAACAAGACCGTTCAGCGAATCTACGATAAGAAGAAAGGCGAATCCTTCCTTCATGTCGGACCGCCGAAGACAAAGACATCTGCAAGAACGATCCCTGTCCCTTCGTTGCTTATGAATATCATCAAGAAGTTCCACACAGAGAATCCCAATCATTACTTCTTGACCGGTAAGACAAAACCGACAGAGCCGCGCACCTACCGGCAGTTCTTTACCCGGTTTCTGAAAAGAAACGGGCTGCAAAAGGTCAAGTTTCACGAGATTAGACACACATTTGCCGTTCGTGCCATTGAGATACCGGAGTTCGATATTAAGTCCCTTTCTGAAATTCTGGGGCATAAAAATGTTTCATTCACGCTCAATGTCTATGGCAGTGCCAATCTCCAACAGAAGGTCAAGTGTATGAATCTTCTGAACGAACTGCTGTAAAAAGAAAAAGCCTCAGCCACCGTCTCCCGAAGGAGCGATGACTGAGGCTCAAATTATCTTTCGTATTGCTCGTCAATCTCGTACCGTTTCCTTGGAATATCAAACAGATAGCTCTTTTCTGCCATTGAACATAATTTGCGAATTTTATTTGAACAAGGCAAGGCAAAGTCTGTGATCACACATCTGCACTGACGGGTCATTTCTTCACAAAGAGTGTATTCATCAGCCGTTTCCAGTCCAAGATTGACCACTGATTCATACGGAGGGGCATACTCTCGTATGCAGTTATCCCAAGCGGCAGGATCGTCATCGTTTATGGAAACAACCACCTTTGCTTTGACGATAGATGACCGCTGCGCACAGTATTTTGCGAGGATTGCACCATAAACGGTATTACAGCTCTTCTCGTCGATCCAAAACTCTTTTACATGGAATACATCTGTGAGATATGTCAAAAGACTCTCAAACACAACAAGCTGGAATGCTGTTGCTTCACTGCTCAATCCGTAAAGTCCGCATTTCCAATCTTTTTCTCTGGAAACTCTAACTCCGCTCCGTTTTAATTCACCACGAATACTTCTTGCCGCTTTATGAGCAATCTGCCCGATGCGAGAGGTTGTGATGCCTACTGTTTTAGCAATCTCCTTTTGTGGGACATTATCTTTCAGCATGGCAAGAATTGTAGTCGTTCGCTCATCGAACATTGTATCTGCTTTTTCTTGAATGCGCTTTTCTGTTTCCTCAAAGAAAATGTGTTTAACTTCCGTATTGGGAGATTTTCGAGCAAACTCAACCTGAGCAATGACACTATCCTCAAGATTTAGGTAATAATAAGCGAAAACGATGTCCATTTGTCGTAGAATCCACCGTTCAATCTTGCTATATTGAAGCGCAAAGGCAGTTTCAATTTTAGCAACGCCATCGTCCATAGCCGGAGCGAATACATTGCGGTCAGGAATACAGCGTGGCAATCTTGAATTAAATGTCTCTCTGTACCAGTCAGACTGCTCATCGTCTTTAACCGGATCGAATACTCTGACGATTCGCACCTTATCAGGGTATTTTGTTCTCAGCCTTACTGCAAGGCATAAGCAGGAGGCGTTGAACGCATCAGCTTCTCTATGGAAAAACCAAAACTCCACCATATCTTCTGCCTTAATAACTGCTTCGCACTCATCATAGAGCCTGTCAACGATTTGCACATCAAGCAGCTCGCTCATACCAATAAAAAAGCATTTCTTCATCTATATTTCCTCCGTTAAGGGGTTATTTCTAATGTTGTAGGGTCAATCACGGTAATCTTCTTTTTCTGCTTTTGAGCATACTTTACCGTATTGCCCGTGCCGCTGGGCTTGCCGTCCCACACAGCTATGATATAATCTGCGTGATCGACCATATAGCGGTTTCTCTTGTTCATGCAGTCCGGTGTATAATGTCCTTGAAGCAAGGTTTCTTTATCGCACTGGGCGGCGATGTTGAAATATCTCTCACGCATAGCGACTGACCATTTCACCGCTTGCGTTTCACACGGAATGGCACTTTCAAGAGTAATGCCCGGATATGTCTTTTTCAAGTCCAGCACAATCTCGGCGGCGAACATATCCACACCCATTGCCATACCGGAAATAAAATGGGTGACATTCTTATGTTCAATCAGATAGACAATCTCTCTGTGAAGAGTATCTTTGAGAGCATTGCATCTCTCGTCATCTTCGTTAAAGCCAAACGGTAGCTTCTGAGGACGATGACCGGTAAAGGCACAGCTTTTCTCTTTCATAATCTTGATCCTTGTATATGTATTAGCAACTGTATCTCAATCGCTAATACATATTATACCACAAAAAATCAAGAAATCCGTCGAATTTTGAGAGATAAAAGAAAAACTGCGTGAATTTTCTCACGCAGTCTCCCAAGCGGTCAATTTGTGTTCTCTTTTTCCTGCTGGATCATCAACTCGACCATCTGCAAAATGCGTTTCTGCGCCTCCGGGGACAAGGTTTCAAGCTGTTTGGACAATTCCGAAGCCTGAGCCTTTCCTGTATGCTCCAAAACATCGCAGAAGATAGCGTCTGCGGATGTCTCAAGTCCATTGAGCAGAATGATGAGCTTTTCACAGCGAGGGAATGACATACCACGCTCAACGGTGGAGATGTAGTTCGCCGTCAAACCGGTCTTCTCAGCCAAATCCTCTTGGGTAATTCCAAGACGCTCCCGACACTGTTTGACACGCTTTCCGATTCTCTTATCAATCATGGGCGTTACCTGTGCCTTTCTATATCGCTCGTAAATATTATATGGATTAGAGCCACAGTCATACAGAAACGCTAATATTGATACTCGTTATCAGCGATTGAATACAGAGAAAAATTTACAAAAAAAGAGCCTCAGCCGACACCCAAACGGGCATCGACTGAGGCTCATGGTGTTTATCGGGTCTTCAAAAACAAGTGCGAAATTGACCTTTATTCTGACAGTACGGGTAGATAAGGACGGGATAGGAAAACATACGGGGTAGCTTTTCTTCGTGGCTTACAGAGGGAGAAAACCGTGTTTTTCAACCTTTATCCTTACAGTTTTACGCTTGCTCAGACCGCTTGGAGACAAAGTGTGGGCAGTCAATTACGACTGCCCGAAAACTCTGCTTGCAGGAATGAACACAGCGACGGCACAAGTCAGCATACTTGCGCCGTCCGTCTGTATCAAGAAAGAAGCTCCACTCCAATTTCCATTTCTGACTTTTGCTCATAGGTCAATTTCTCCCTTGTGCTTCTGGGGAGGTGGACACTCACGCTGGGGCTTTTCAGCCTTTCCTTTTTTGAGCCTGTCCATAATAGAGGTCTTTTCGCCCCGTTCAGAAGGCTTGACTTCTGCGGATTTCTCTTCCTTCGGACCGTTGTTGATGATCCCGTCAATCATGCCGTAATCATCCTCCATAGACATCTCTGCTGCCTTGAGGTAGTTTTCTTTTTCCAGAGCGGCAATCCATGCAGATTTCTCAATACCGAAAATACCGCCCTGTTCTGCATGAACCTTAATTTCAGACGGTTTGACCACCAGCCCCTCGGAGTCATCCGCATAAAGCCGGAATACCTCATGCTTCTTTGCCAGTTCAGCGGCGGCTTCTTCACGCAGAGGGAGCATACCGCCCCATTTGTAGCCGTAGTCGAGCATTTCATCCATAGAGATTGTCTCATCCGGCATTCGCTCAACAGGCATAACCGCCAGTTCCAGAAGAAGCACAGTATGATCGTCAAAGCCGTCGTAAACCTCAGCGATTGCGACATCACCTTTTTCGTCTACAATCAAACAAGCAGTGTTTTCACTGTCCGTTTCGTGCTTCATCAGATAGAAGGTGTGTCCATCGACCTCTTTGCAGTTAATGGCACGCCAAGTGCCGCTTCGACCGGCAATCTCAACGCCGGTGCTATCCATATTGATCTGGAAGTCCTTTTGTTCCGTCTGCTCCTGCTGCTTCTGCTCTTCGGAAATCATTGGAATGGCAACGATTTTGTCTCCCAGCCTTGCAAACTGTTCCGGGGATTTGAAGTGAGCCGTGAACTTCTCCATCAGTTCAGGAGACAACGATCCGAAGCTGTCTTCCGTCAGTCCGACAACTAAGAAAGTTCCGGCAACGATGTCATAGATGTCTCCGTCCTCGTCACGGAGCGCACGGTTGAGCGGCATACCCATGAGCTTGCCTTCCTCGTTGCAGATCAGGGCAACCGGTTCTTCAAAGGGGTACACTGCCTGAATATCACCGCCTACCTCGTGTTGCAAAGATTCCAGTCCTGTGTCAATCTCCTTCGCATAAGGTTCTTTCCCCGGCTCAACTACAAGGACGGTCATGCTGATTTCACGGTCACTTCCAGAATCGGTAATGCGGTACTCGTCGGGAATGTCTTCCAGAGAGCCGTCAAAGTAGTGATTCCAGCTATCGCCGGTATTGCGAACATAGCCTTCGTCGGTAAATCGTCCCTGTTCATCCATACGGATGTCACGCCCAAAACGCTCATAGTCAATGTAATTTGCCAGAGGTCCCAGTTCCTTTTCGGAGTAGATACCGGCTTCGTGAACATAGTAGTAGCCGAGATCGTATTCATCGGTGATCTTGGGGATAAAGTCATAGCAGTCCAGATTGTAGGTCAGGTTAATGAGATCGTCAATGTCACTGACCTCATCACAGCCAGCCTCCATAATGGCAACGAACCGTTCCTGCTCCCATGTACTTAACTCTTCAATACGGGCGGCAAGGTAGTTGAGCTTATCGAGGCTTTCGTATTCACCGAGCATTTTTTGAACACCGGAGATCGGACATTCATAGTCGGTGATAAACCATTCCTCATAGGGATTTCCAAAATCATCCGCAGAGCCGATTCCGATTCGCTCAAAGACCTTTTTCATCTCTTCCTCAGTGGTTGGGAACTTCACCCACTCACCGATAAGTTCACCCTCGTTGTACTTGCCGAGGTTGGTGACAAACGCTTCAAAGTTTCCATCTAATACGGGCATAAGCATCCTCCTTTCAGTCATCCAGCATTTCGTCCGGTACGATATAGTAGGTATCGAACTCAGTGTCAGTCATGCTCTCAAGTTTCTGGACGGTCTTGTAAAGCAGTTCTGCCATCTCATCGTCCAGATCGTTGAGCGGCAGATTTTTCATTTCTGCAATGAGTTTTTCTCGGCTGGAAGTGTCAAAGCAGCACATCAGGTTGGTTTCTTCAACGGTAAATTTCATCGTTCGACATCCTTTCCTTTGTTTTTATTGGGCTTCGGTGGCTGTGTGGACTGTGTTTTCTGAGCGGCTTTCAATTTATCCCGAATGGAGTCACGGGCAGAAGGTTTCTTTGGGATTGTGTCGTAGACCGCAATTCCGGCAACCTCCACAAAGCTGCGGATATAGGCAATGCTCTCGGTAAACGGAATGGACTTGCTTTTGTCTGTGATGTTGGTGAGCCGAACTTCATCAGCGGCGAAATTAACAGCGTCAATCCTGCATTTCAAGCCGTCTACCATGAGTGTTGCGCCAACGGGGATGTAGTCAGCACCTTTGAGTTCCTTGAAGGTTTCGCCGTCCTTGATGAGAAAGACATCTGCGCCGGACTGCCAGAGCTTCTTTGAGGCGGCTGCCCATGCAGATTCCTTGAAACCGGTGACGGGCAGACTTGGCTTTCCATGCACTTTTTTATCAAGCAGTTTTGTTCCCAGAAGAGCGGCTGCCTTCTTTGCATCCTCACCGTACAGTTCAAAATAACCGTTCTGAGCGAAGCAGACCAGCGCATCGGGGTGGTCACGCTTGATTGCTTCGTATTTTCTAAGTTCTGCAACAGGCAAAGGTGCAAGGGTTTCTATTTTGCCGTGCTGGACGGCAAGCTCGTGAATGTGGGCATCAATATCTCCACTCTGACTGCGCAGATTTCTCTTGCCTTGCTCTCGTCGCAGGATCATGGCAAGCTCGGCTTCGCTCTCAGGGAGATATGCAATAGACTTCACATTCCCGTGTTCCTTGTCCATTCCTGCAATCTCACGGCGATAGGTCTGAAAAGGCAGATAGTAGGTGCTGTCATTGTCAAATGTGACGGCAATCTTATCAATGGTCACGGTCAGATTTTTGAGGCGGTCTGCATGGATGGCATAATCAATCTCCACAAGATTTCCTTTCACAACTCCGTCCGTAATACCGGTGATCTCCACGGCATAGGTAAGAATGGGATCGGTGGTCTGCTCGTAGTAAAAGTTCCAAGTCCGGTTTTCAAAAGTCCCTTCGATATGTACCTCCCGTTCACGCAGGAGATATGTGCCATTTGGACGGGACATCCAGAGAAGCTGTTTATCCGCAGGAGCGTCAGAGGCAGCAAGCTCCCGAAGGAGCTTACAGTCCATTTCAAAATCCTCTTTGTAGTTCTCCGTGTGAATATCCATGATCCGGCGAAGGGCATCTATCAGGTCAATGTTTTCAAACTTCATAGGCATCACTCCAATCCAATATCATGCGTTTTCTTCTTTTGAGGGGATTTTCTTTCCGGCTGTGACTTGGCGGCAGAGCGAAGCTGTTCACGAATGGACGGCTTCTCCTGCTTTACAGACTGAGCCTTCTCCCGTCTCACATATTCCAGCGTGGGTATCAGTTCCCGATAGCAGCCTTGCGTTTTCTTTGCAGAATGGCGGCGATGGATCAGGAACATCGGCTCACCGTCTTTTGTGACGGTATTGCCCTCAATTCTGACATTGTTCTGGATCATAACCTTGTGAGACTGCATCGAAACCTTGTAGGTGGAACGCATTCCGTCGTTGGCATGAGCAATTTGCCCTTTGAGGCTGTCCATAACCGCATCCTTGATCTGTTTTTCCTCTGCGGTCAGCCGTTGCTTTGGCGTAGCAGGAGCTTCGACGGTTGGTACCGGATCGGTCTGACGGCAAAATTCGGCAGCAAACAAATCCAGCAGTCCGGGATTGACCTTATCTACGATAAATGCGCTTGCGTACTCAGAACAAACATCCGTACCTTTTGCCCACTGCTTGAGATCGCCGGAGATCCGTCCGTCGTATGCCTTTTGCTGGATGGTATTTGCCAACACATACTGAACTCTCTCAGGCGAGAACTGCTCCAAAACACCTTTGACTGCTGCCTCTGCGGACAAACGGTTGTCACCGTAGTTGTTACTGATTGCCGCTCCAATCGCTTCTGCACAGGCTGTATTTGCGTCATGGGATGCTCGGTAAGCATCCAGCTCACCGGCTTCATAAGCATAATTTGCCATTTCCCGATAGACCGGAACTTCCAGAAAAGAGGGCTTAATTTCATTGGCAGAAGCAGCCTGTTCCTGAAAAGCCTCATAGTCCTGGACTGTAACATCCGAATCCAAAACACCCAACTCCACGCAAAGAGATTCCATTATGGATTTTGCCGTAGTGTCCTCGTCAGGCACAAATCCACCATCCTTGAGTTTCCTGTCAGCTCCATACAGCGAATAGTCAAAGCCACCGTCCGTTTCATGAACTTCGATGTAACCTTTTTCCCCAATGCTGACGGCAATTTCCGTTTTCTGCTCTTGATTTCGATCCATCATTAAAGCCCTGAGTTTGGTGTCTATGCTTTCAATCATCTCTGCGGCAGTGCTGCGGATTGTTTCCAGAGAGCTTTTGAGTTCCTTTGTCTCCTTATCAGAGGACCAACCGGCGATATAGCCGAAGGAATAGTCAGAGGTTTCAATGCCGTATCGCTGGCAGACGGTATAGGCAACGCTTTCAGCCTCAACCTCTTTTGTATGACGGTCTTTCTTTTCCGCAGTCGAAGCATCGGGATCAAGGGCATGGAGTTTGGCGTGGGCAATCTCGTGAATGAGGGTTTTAATGGTCTGCATTTCACTCATGCCATCGTCAATCGCAATGCGTTTATCAACCAAATGGTAGTAGCCGTGTGCGCCGCCTTCGATTTTCTCAAGTCCAACAGGGACGGGAGAGATTTCTTTGAGAACTCTCCAAAAATCTTCGTACTGCTCCACATCGCCGGTAAGCTGATCCACCATAATATCGGGAAGCTCCTTGCCGTCTGTCTGTGAAACATCAAAGACACTGACCACCTTGAACGCCGGACGCATAACCTCCACCGTCTCTGTCACCGGCTTTCCGTCCGCATCCAGCACCGGTTTCTGCGTATCAGGATCAACCTTTACTCGATCTTCCTTTGCCTTGTAGGGGGCAGGAGCAAGGATTTTGATGCTCTTTTCATCCTTTTTAACATGACGGTCAAAGTTCTTTTTCCACGAGGTATATCCGGCGATAAGCGTAGCATCCGGTTTCTGCATGGCAATCAGCAGTGTGTTGTTGAATGAGTAGTTGTAAAACTTGGACATCGTGCGGAGGTATTCCTTGAAACGCTCGGATTCAAAGAGTTCCTTGATGCCCTGTTCCAGCTTATCCGTTATCTCTCGGACTTGCTGTGCATTTTTGTTTTCAGCCATTTTAGTCCTCCTTTTCACTTGAAATGGAAAGCCCCGGCTGAGGCTTGCTCAAAAGACGAGCCTTGATCTCAGTCGGGGTTTCTCTGCGTGTTAATCGTCGATGAAAGACATTCTCTTCCTGTTCCCATTCCATGAGCCGGTTAAATAACTCCGGGTGATGTGTAATCATGTGCCGCAGCTCGGCGTCACTTGCATTGGGACAAAACCAGCAGCCGTTTCTTCGGCAGTGACCGTAAATCGGAGAAAGCAGATCATGTTCTTTACAAAGCCTCCGTGCATCCGCTTCGGTCATACCGTATTTATCAAGAAGACTGATTTTTGATGTCCCATCCAGTCTTGCAAGGCGTTTTGGCTCATCTGCGGCAATCCCAACATAGCTGACAGTATCGGGAGAAAGTGAGGCGTTGTATTTGCGGATTGGTGGACATTTGCAGTCCCGATTGACAGCGCACATTCCCGGCCACACAAAGCCTCGCTTAACACCCTTATGGGGTCCACGGGTAATAATGTGATGAAACACATCCTCATAGGTTTTCTCAGCACGGAGAATTGTAAACTTGATACCCAATTCCTTTTCACAGAAGGGCTTTAGCTTTTCATAGATGAAGTCCCGATGCTCCGGGACTTCACCACTGATCTTCCAGTCAAACATAACCTCACTGAAAACCACCTCATCCATCGGCTCACCGTGTTCTGCTGCCAGAAGAATTGTCGCAACGCTGTCCTTGCCTCCACTGCACGAGGCAATGTACTTTGGGCGGCTCATCTGTCAAACTCCATTTTGAAACTGACATATTTGTCGCCGCTGTCATCCAGCCGAATGATCGCATCATAGAGCTGAGGTTTTTTGGGGGTGTAAAGTCCGGTCACTCTGCACCAGCCTTTATCCAGCAGCTCCTTTGCAATTTTCTTGGTCAGCTTCTTTTTCTTGGAGGAAAAGAACTTGTTGTCTTCCCACAGACAGAAAGAGCATTCTTTACTGGAACAGTAGAAATTGCCCTTGCCAACATAGACCGGAGAACCGCAGCGAGGGCATTTGCCGATGCTTTCTTTTCCGGTTTCAAAGCGGTTGGCTTCTGCGTCTGAAAGGAAAGGATAAGCCTTCACCAGCGATGCTGTCATATCCGCAATACCGGAGAGGAACTTGTCTGCATCCGCATTACCACGCTCAATCTGCATCAGGGTGTTTTCCCATTCTGCGGTCATTGTAGGAGATGTGATCTGCTCCGGCAGGACGGTGACAAGGTTGATGCCATCCTTTGTAGGCACGAGCGATTTGCCTTTGCGTTCTGCAAAACCGGAATTGACCAACTTCTCAATGATACCGGCACGAGTGGCAGGAGTTCCAAGCCCTTTCTTTTCGGTATCCTCATCGAAATCCTCATTTCCGGCAGTCTCCATTGCACTGAGCAAGGTGTCTTCCGTATAGGCTTTCGGAGGACTTGTGAAATGCTCGGTAACGCTGGCAGATACGGAACTGAGTATGTCGTTTTCATTGAAGCAAGGAAGTATTTTCTCATCCTCAGCCTTTTCCTTTGACTTGAGAGAAGACTTGAAACGCTCTTCAATGGCTTTCCAACCTTCCTGCATGACGGTCTTGCCCTTTGCCGTGAACTCGTATCCCTCACAGATGATCGTTACGGAAGTCTCATCAAAGATGTGCTTTTCACCGGTAGCGCAGAGAAGACGCATGGCAACCAGTCGGAGAATCTTCTGCTCGGATTCCGGCAGCTCGGAGATTTCCTGCTTCTCAAGCTGTACGGTGGGAAGAATGGCGTGATGGTCAGTCACCTTTGCGTTGTTGGTGATTCGCCCAATGTCGGGAGTGTTGCTGATCTCCTCAAACAGAGGGAATTTCCGGCAGACGATCCCGATAACCTGACGGGCAGTGTCTTTCATATCCTCGGTGATGAACTGACTGTCCGTTCTGGGATAAGTCAACAGCTTCTTTTCATAGAGGGACTGCACCAGCTCAAGTGTCTGCTGGGCAGTAAAGCCATAATAGCGGTTTGACTCCCTTTGAAGTGTGGTCAGATCATAGAGGCGTGGAGGGTTGACAGTTTTCGTCTCCCTTTTGACAGAGGAAACGACGGCTTGCTTTTGATCACAAGCCGCCGCAACCTTGTTTGCCTCATCTTCGGTTTTGATTTTTTCAAGATACGCCGTCAGACCGTCCTTTGTAATGTGTGCGTTGAAATACTTTTCCTTCTTGAATGTGCTGATTTTTCCGTCTCTCTCCACCAGCATTGCCAGAGTAGGAGTCTGCACACGACCAACAACCAGCTTTTTGTGATAGAGTGTTGTAAACAGCCGTGTACCGTTGATGCCAACAATCCAGTCAGCCTTGGAACGGCTCAGGGCAGCTTTATAGAGACGGTCATATTCTTTGCCGTCTTTCAGATGTTGAAAACCCTCACGGATTGAAGCGTCCTCAAGAGAACTGATCCACAGACGCTTGAAGGGTTTGGTACATCCGGCTTTGTTATAGACAAGCCGAAAAATCAACTCACCCTCCCGTCCTGCATCAGTGGCACAAACAAGTTCTGAAACACGCTTGTCCTGCATCAGATCACGCAGAATCTTGAACTGCTTCGACTTATCTTTGGGAACTTCAAACAGCCAATCCTCCGGCACAATGGGCAGATCGTCATATCGCCACTTGGCATAGCGTTCATCGTAGGAGCTTGCATCAGCCAGCCCCACAAGATGACCTACGCACCATGAGACAATGTAGTTGTTTCCTTCTAGATAGCCGTCCTTGCGAGAGGCTGCCCCAAGCACCTTTGCAATAGACTGAGCAACACTCGGCTTTTCAGCGATAACTAAAATCAATAAACTTACCTCCATTTCTGCCTCCGCACTCTATACTGAATGCGGAGGCTTTGATTTTCAGAAAAATGTGTGAAACAAGCTTATAAAAGCTCGGAAAAAGTGTTTCCCTTAGTCCTCGTCATCCTCGGCAATTTCAGGCTCGGCTTCATCCTCGTTGATATAAGGCTCTTCCTCGTACCCCTCGTCATCAAAGAAGTCCAAGTCTTCATCCTTCTGCTTCTTGCCACGGACGAACTTAATGTAGTAATAGGCAGCACCACCCACACCGGCAATCGCAATGATGGCGATAATCATACCCATATTAGAGGGCTGCTTCGGCTTGTCCTGATCTGCGTCAGGCTCAGGGTCAACGGGAGCTACCGGCTCAGGCTCTGCACCATTGCATTCACTCATGTTGGTTTTGCAGACTGGACAGTCCGTATTCACATCACCGGCTACACATTTATCTTCACAGACACAGGTTTTCAGAGCATTGACATCTTCCTCGTCCATCAGGGCAAGCAGATCACTCTCGTCCACCATGTTCAGGAAATAGGTCTTGTACTGTTCCTCTTCCTCGTTAATGGGAGCGTCGTAGTCAATGATGATGTAAAAGGTGTTTCCGTTCTTTGTCTGGATGGTAATAAACTGCTTGTTGGTAGCTTTATCATAGAGCAGATCCCGTGTGTAGGCGTTGCCATCATCGTCGATAGGTTCTCCGGTGGGCAGCGTCTCCGTAGGCTCAGGGGTAGTTTCTTCCGGCTCGGTCACGGGCATATCCTCCGGCTGTGTCCCTTCGGTAATGGGCAAATTCTGATCGGTGTCTTCGGCATAGGCGAATGCCGTCATGGAGAAACTGCTTACCAAAAGTGCGCAGAGTGCAAAAATGGTAAACAGACGAAAGCCCTTTTTCTTATTCATTCTCAGATACCTCCTGATTTGTAGTGGTGGGCTTGGCAGTTGTGTTGCCGTCCTTCATGGTGGAGAGGAAAGCCATAATCTGATCCTTGTCCATGACCATAGCACGGACTGTATTCACGATTTCAAGGTTTTCCATCTCCGTTTTCTTGTCATACAGCTCTTTAAGCTGTGCCTGAAGGTCTTCGATCTTCTTTTCAGCCTTCGCAATGTCAGCGCAGACTTTCTGATACTTCGGATTCATAGAAAAAATCTCCTTTCGGTTAATAGTTGGGTCTTCCAAAGGCATAGAAGTGAGACTGCCAATAGGAAGTGTTGATCGCTGTGTATTGAATAGGATCGCCGCAGTGCAACATTACATTGTCACCCACATAGATGCCCACATGGGACACGCCGGGAGTGTCGTATGTGCCTTGGAAGAAGACAAGATCACCGGGTTTCACATTGGCTCTGGAAACAGGAGTGCAGACATTATATAGCCCTTGCGCTCCTAACCGCCCGGTATTTACAAGTCCGCTGTTGGTCAGAACATAAGAGACAAAGCCGGAGCAGTCGAAAGAAGTGTCGGGATTACTGCCACCCCACACATAGGGGTAATTCAGGTATTTCTTAGCTTCTTCGATGAGGACAGCAAATGTTGGATCGGCAAGATACGCCTCGTTCACCGTGTATTCCTGCGGAGGGTTTGTGATGTACTTGTCCACATAGCCGGAGTCAGGGAACAGATCCTCACGATTGCCCAGCCCCGACATATAAGTAGCGTACATAGAAAGCTGATCCTGCGACATGATATAGACCGGAACATGGCTCAGATTGAAGTTTTCCAGTGTCACATTGCAGATATAATAGGAATATGGCACTTGAACGGTGTACTCGTATTCCTCTTCATAGCTTTCACCGGTTTCAGGATCGGTGACAGTGCGTGTGCCGGTACGGGTTTCTGTCCGGTATCTCGTTTCTCGGACGACCTCTTCTGTGAGGATGTACTGCTTTTCAAACAGCATACTCAAAGTTCCTTGCACCTCGGACAGCGTGAACTCTCCCTCGTGAAGTGCTGAGAGAATAGAAATCAGCACATAAGGGTCATGCTCAATGTCATCCAAATCGAAGTGATACTCGTCATAATCGTGGGTTGCTTCGTAGTTATCGAGCTTTCGTTGAAGCTCTGCCTCCATCCGGCAATACTGTTCTTCTGCACCCAGCATCGCTTCATCTTCACTGAGGTAGGAAGATGCAATAATGGATGAGCCGGTGGATGAGAACATAGCGGTGCAAGAGCTGATACCGGCGGCAAGCAGAACAAGGATCATCACCCCCAAGCCGATCCAAACGAAAACCTTCTTGTTGTTCGCAAAGAACTCTTTGATTTTCTCTGACGCTTTCTCGGTGAACTTCTTGCCGGTGTTGGCGGTTGCGGTGGAGGCAGTCTGAGAACCGGCTTTTCGAGCCGCAGCGTATTCCTTTTTGATGTTCTGCTTCTGATAGTGCTTGTTCATATTGGTACGCTGCTTTTTCATCTCAGGATGCTCCTGCTTGGTCTTCTCATAATGGAGCTTGGTATCTGCAACCTGAGCCTCGTGTTCCAGCTTGGACACTTTCTCAAAGGGCTTGTTGGCACTGCTTTTCTTGTGATGACTGAAATGCCTTGCCGCAGCCTCCGCAACAATCTCAGAACGGTGCGCCGCTTCAACGGCTGAATTTTCCCGTTCCACCTCATGAATTTTGCCGTGAATGCCGGATGCAAGGGTATCTCCAAGCTTGCGAACGGTTTTATCTGCGCCGAATTTGAGCTTGCTTTCTCCCTTGGGAACTTTCAGTTCATCCTCGAAATGAAGTCGGTTTTTGCCCTTGCCGGTTTCCCCATCAAAGACACGCTCTTTCTTGAGAACCTTCTTTGTTGGCAGCTTCTCACGGGCTGCATCCAGCCGCTCGTGTGCCTTCTGAGACTTCTTTTCCAGCCGCTCAATTCTCTTGGTGGTTGGAACACCGTCTTCGGTGATCGGGGCATTTGCCGCAGTTTCCGTTGCCTTGCTGAGAATAGATGCTCCATCCACGCTTTCTACTGCGTTTGTCCGGCGAACGGAATGCGTAACCGCTGCTCTTGCCACTGTGCTGCCGGTATCAATCGGTACGGAATGGGCAGGATCGGGAGCTACACGAGTTGGTGACAGTGTTTCCATGACCGGCATATCCTCCGGCTTGTAGCTTTCCGCTGGATAGCCGTTTTCTACCGGAAACAGATCATTCTCCGAGTGCAGTTGCTCCATAGAAGCCGGTCTCTGATCATATTCCTGCATCATTTTTTGATGACGCTTGGCTTTTTCCTCCGGCGATTCAGCGAATGCCAGCTTGGGCATATCTACAAATTCAGGCTCTTCCAGCCGTTGGGATATTTTCTGCGTTGCTCCTTGCGTCAGGTTTTCCTCCACAGCACCGTCCCGTGTCATGTGCATGACCACTTTGTCCTTTGGCTTGAGCTGTTCTTCCATCAGATTTCACCTCCAATCCGCCTGTAAGCAAGCTCGGTAAACTCAGGATTCAGTTCAATGCCGACGAAGTGCCGCCCCATCTGCTTTGCAACCATTCCCGTTGTGCCACTGCCTATGAAGGGATCAAGGACAATGCCGTTTTCGGGACATCCGGCAAGCAGACAAGTCTCTACCAGCTTCGGAGGGTAGGCAGCATAATGACCACCCTTGAATGGAACAGTGTTGATCGTCCACACATCCCGTTTGTTTCTCATGGGATTGATCTCCGCGTCTGTAATCGTGCCATGCGCACGGGGACGGTTGATGGTCTGCACTTGCGGCTGACCGGGGATTGCTTTACCGAATTTGTTGCCGCCCTTCATGCCACGCTTGAGCCGTTCAGCCGTTGTTGCGGCAATCGGCTCAGAGATTGCTTTGTGGTCAAAGTGGTACTTCTTTGACTTGGAGAACAGGAAAATATGCTCATAGCAACGGGTGCATCGGTCTTTGACGCTTTCCGGCATCGGGTTTTCCTTCATCCAGATGATGTCATTTCTCAGATACCAGCCGGAGTCACGGAGGGCAAACGCCAGCATCCACGGAATACCGATCATATCTTTTGGCTTGCAGCCCTCAACCTTGTAGTTGAGAGCCACAGCCTGACCGTTTCTGCCTTTAGGATTTTTCGGGTCAACAAAGTCTCCCTGATTTCCTTTTCCGGCATAGGTGTCGGAAATGTTGAGCCATAGCGTCCCATCGGAACGCAAAACGCGCCTGACTTCTGTAAAAACTTCCGTCAGGCGCAGAATATATTCCCTTGGTGTTGCCTCTCTGCCAATCTGCTCATCCACACCATAGTCACGCAGAGCGTAATATGGAGGGGAGGTCACGCAGCAGTGGACGCTTTCGTCAGGCAGCGTCTTTAAGACTTCGAGACAATCACCGGTGTAAATGGTATCAAACTGTATAGCAGTCAGCCTCCTTTCATTGGAATTGAGAACGGTTTAGTCGGAGAAATACTCGTCCGGCTCATTGTCCTCGTCGTAGCCCTCATCAAAGTCCGTATCATCATCTGCGTCGTATTCCTCGTCCCAACGGGTGAAGATGTCCTCAGCCTCCTTCGATACCTCACGGTACAGTGCCAGTCGAGAAGCCTCATATTCCGCGTAGACGGGCATAACCGTTGCAATCTGCTGGATGAAGTCAATGTCCTGTGTGCGCATATCACACACCATATCAATCATCTCAGCCATCGCCAGAAGGTCTTCAATCATGCTGTCATACTGCTCCTTGGGAATGGTGACAGTTTCTTCGGTGTCCTCAGTGTCAGCAAAGGGGTGTTCATCGCAGACCTCCCGATCTCTGGGAACATAATGGAACTGCTTGCCCTCTTTGCACATCATCAGGATGTCGAAGTTGATCTGATTGATTTCCTTACAGCAGTTCAGAATTTTCTCTCTGACATGAAGATAAGCACGGTGACGCTTTTTCAGATCCTCTTCCTGACGGATGAGGCTTACCAGTTCATAGGACTTTTCAATCAGGTCGAAGAGGTGCTCTCTGCCCTCCATCACATCACGGAAAGTCATCTGAACTTTTCTGTCACCGAACTTCTCGGTGTAGGCGTTGATAATGTCGGTCATAGGGTTGGTGTTCTTGTTCATATAGAAAATCCTCCTTAATTCTGCAAAGTTTCTTCGGGTTTGGTGGTCATGATCCGGTAGAGCATGGTGTCCTTCGGGAAGTTGTCCTTGAAGGGAACAATGGTAGAGCCATAGAAAATCAAGCCCTCACCGGCGTTTGAATTGGTGATGTAGTTCTGCTGGCTGGGAGAGATGTTCAGCGCATTGCTCAGAATTTTTCTGTCTCCGCTTGCCTGATTGAGAAGGTAAATGAAGTCAGAGTTTTCAAAGATGTTCTCAACCTCACGGGAGGCAAGAAGGTCCTTTACATTCTGGGTAATACCGGTGGGAATACCGCCCCATTTACGGAATCTCTTCCAGATTTCTACGGAGTACGCTGCCGTCTGTTCCTCTTTCAGCAGAAGGTGGAACTCGTCCATGTAGTATCTTGTGGACTTGCGCTGTGCGCGGTTGATGGTCACTCTGTTCCACACCTGATCCTGAACAATGAGCATTCCCAGCTTTTTGAGCTGTTTGCCCAGTTCCTTGATGTCATAGCAGACGAAGCGGTTGTTGACATCCACATTCGTTCTGTGATTGAAGACATTCAGAGAGCCGTGAACATAAATTTCAAGGGCAGTCGCAATGCGCTGTGCCTCCGGCTCAGTCTGATTTCTCAGAATGTTATAAAGGTCTTCCAGAATGGGCATCTTCTCAGGGACGGGATCGGCAAGGTAGTCCTGATAGACCATGCGGACGCTTCGGTCAATGATGGTCTTTTCCACCGGCTGCAAGCCGTCCTTACCGCCGACAATCAACTCACACATGGAGAGAATGAAGTCGGACTTCAAGGTCAGAGGATTTTCCTCTTCGGAGTAGTTGACATTGATGTCCAGCGGATTGATGTAGTCAGGGCTGATCGGTGAAATGCGGATGACCTGACCGCCGAGCTTCTGCACCAGCGGATAATACTCGGCTTCGGGATCGCAGACGATGATGTCATCCTCCGTAATCAGAAAGGCATTGGTCATCTCACGCTTTGCGGAGAAGGACTTACCACTGCCGGGAGTGCCGAGAATCAGACCATTTGGGTTTTTCAGCCGCCTGCGGTCAACCATGATCATGTTGTTGGACAGTGCATTCAGCCCGTAATACAGAGCTTCACCGCCCTGAAAAAGCTCCTGCGTCGTGAACGGGACAAAGATTGCCGTGGAAGAGGTAGTCAGTCCACGCTCAATCTCAATCTGATTCAGACCGATAGGCAGACTGCTCATCAGACCCTCTTCTTGCTGGAAGTCCAGACGCTTGAGTGCGCAGTTGTACTTCTGAGCGATGGATGCGGTCTGGAACACGGCGTTTTCAAGTTTCTGACGGGTAGATGCAGTGTTCATAATGAGGATGGTCACAAGGAACATTCTTTCGTTTCTTGTCTGGAGATCCTGCAAGAGCCTTTTGGCTTCGCCGCCGTAGGTTGCCAGATCGGACGGAATTATTTCCATATCGTAGCCGGAACGAACCGCCTTTTTCTGTTCCTCAATCTTCATCTTGTCAAGGTCAGTGATTTTAGACTTGATGCTTTTGATTGCCTTTGCCTGATCAATGGTGCGGATATGAAAATTGACCGTAATGTCGCTGTCCATTTCAAGGAAATCAGCCAACATCCGGTCATTGAGTTCCGGTGCGAGAATCTGCAAGAAGCTCACTGCGCCGATAGTCCTGCCCATCTTAAAGCACTTACCTTCACGGAAGTCAAAAGAGGTGGGTGCAATGAAGTCCTTGGTGGAAAGCCCTGTTCTGGCAACCATGTCAAAGGAGAAGCGGAATGGCTCTTTGGTGTCCATATTGAAGACATCATGCAGCACTTTCAGCCTCTCATAGCCGGACAGAGGTTCCGTTTCCACACCGAGGGTTTTGAAATTGCCCAGAATATCCGCTTCTACTCGTTCCAGCTTGGCTTTTGCAGTACGCAGAGAGTCTGCTTCAATGCCGAAGGTAATGTACTTGCGCTTGAGCAAGCCGTTATTGCCCTTGGTAAGCTGGGTTTGGAGCATATCCGAATACTCGGAGCGGATGTCGTTGAAGGCATCCTGCTGTTCAGGAATGGTGATCTGCTTCTTAAACTCATTGATGTCCGCTCTCTGATTGATAAAAGAAAGCTGGACAAAAATAGAACTGTCAAAGTAGTTCAGGAAGTCACACCAGTTCTCAAAGATTGCGGTCTTGTCCTCGTTCTGGGCAAGCTGATAGTTGATGTCGTTGAAACGAATGGTCTTGGTGTAAAGGCGGCTATTGACCTTGCAGATACCGTCCCGGCACATTTCCACATAGGGGATCGTTTGCTGTGCGGACTTTGGAATTTTCTTAGCCTTCTTGTCCTTTTTCTTCTGCATGACAATCCGTTTCTTTTCCTGTGCGGAAAGCGCATCGCCATACACTTTACCGTTTTTTACGGTCTGCTTAGGCTTATTTGCCTTTTGGGTTTTGTTTGCCAATCTGCAATTCCTCCTGTTCTTTGATTTGCTGCCGGATCACAGCATAGAGATTGTTGGTGCGATAGGGACGCACTTTGTCACGCAAAAACATGGTCTTGACCACATGACCGGCGATTTTCTCTGCCGGTTGCCCGTCCTTTTCATACAGAGCCATGAAAATGAACGGGAGCATAATCACTACCATGAGCATTGCTGCCGTAGACAGTGCCATGTGGGGCTTTGCCAAAAAGAAAACCGGCACACCGACTGCTGCTGCCAGAGTAAAGCAGATGATCTGCCGTTTGGTCAGGTTGAACATGACCTTTGTTTTTACACGGTTAAGGTCCTTCGGGACCGGAACGAATGCCATTGTCTGCATCCTCCTTTCTGAGACATTGGGTAATGCCTTGCATGATATAAGCAACACACGGGACAGCGATGCTGTTTCCAAGCATCTGATAGCGTTTGGTATCGCTGATCATTTCGCCGTCTTCACCGAATGCCGTCCAATCGTCCGGGTAGCCTTGCAGTCGTTCGCACTCTATGGGTGTTAATCGACGGGCTATGCGCCGGTAGTCCTCTGAGGGAGGGATGATGCACAAGTCTGTTTCGCTTGCCATTCCTGCTGTACGGGACAGCCCGGCACCGGAGGCACATAGCGTTCCTGCAATGTCGGGGTATGCCACAACATGAGGAGAACCGGCGGCGCAAAGTGTAGGTTGGATCGGTTTCATGGATGTACGGTTTGTCTTGCTTGTTATCTGTTGTAAATCAAAGCCCCACGCCTTTTGTGAAGCGTCGGGCAGAATAATGGGTAAATGTCCGTGGGTTTCACATCGCAGAGTCGGAGAGATTTCAGCTTTCTCCACTGAGATTGAACTGCCACCCTGATCGTTCAGGACTGTGACTGCCGTTCCAGTGTCTCTTTGAGAATAGCCGGAAGCTCCTTGCCTCGGTGTGCCGCCCTTCGCAAAATACCTTTGCAGGCTTTTGGGGACAAAGAGTATTTGCCCGGAACGCTGTCCTGTAAAATCTGCGACAAGAAACACACGCTTGCGTCGCTGTGCTGTTCCGAAATATTGGGAGTCGTACACGCACCAAGATAGATCAACTCTGTTGCTTCGTAGCATACCGGCTCTTGCCCATCTTCCAGAATGAGGAATTGGAACTTTACTCTCTGTGAAGGCTTCAAGCACAGCCTTAAAGTCACATCCTCCTGCGGATGACAGACTTCCGGGGACATTTTCCCAGATTGCAACTTGTGGGTATCTGCCATTGGTTGCCTCCTGCATTTCTTTGATGATGCGGATTGCCTCAGAGAAAAGACCGCTTCGCTCATCGGCAAGTCCAAGTCTTCGCCCGGCTATGGAAAGTCCCTGGCAGGGTGAGCCGAAGGTGATGATGTCAACGGGAGGTATCTTGCCTCCGTTAATCTGCGTCACATCGCCCAAGTGCTTCATTCCCGGCAAATGCCTCTTCGTGACAGAAACACATTCAGGAATGATTTCGCTTGCCCACAGCGGACGGATTTCATAAAACGATGCGGCATACGGAAAGCCTCCGATGCCGTCAAAAAGTGATCCTAAAGTTAATTGTTGAGTCAATCGTATTCCTCCTTTTCCAGAGAAATGCTGCATTCCACTTCATTGCCCCATACATCCCAGCCTTCGGGAGACTGACGGGCAAAGAGTTCGATGCGAGGAATATCCCCCATAAGCTGAACAATACGGTCACGGGCTTCATCCGGCTTCTTTGAGTGCTGCTCTATGTGACTGATGATGACCTGATGTACGCCGGAACTTGCCCGTCTGGGATGTCCTTTGGTTGCGAGAATACAAAGCTCGGCGTTGGCGCGTGTCCAGTAGCCCATACCCCAGAATAGGCTATCGCTGAGGCGGTTTTGCTTCACCCATACAAAAGCGATGGTCTTGTAGGTAAAGCCCCATGCCTCAAGCACCTGAAATGCCTCCTGCAAACACGGGAAGGTTGCCCACATAAAGAGCGTACAGTCCTTGTCCGCAAGATCAGCAACCGGCAATGCCTTGATGTCTTCAATGTTCATTGTCGGATAATGACTTTCTGCGGATCGTCCCTGACCTTTCTTGGAGTAGGTCTTGTACGCCCAAGGAGGATCGGCATAAATGATGTTATACTTCTTCATTCAAGACCTCCTTCTGAACTGGGATTTCAATGCTGCACTCTACTTCATTGCCCCAGACATCCCAGCCATCCGTCGGCTGTCGTGCGAATAGTTCAATGCGTGGAATATCTCCCATAAGTTGAATGATTTTGTCTCTTGCCTCATCCGGCTTTTGGGAGTGTGCCGCTATTGGAGCGATAATGAATTGATGAACACCAGCAGAGTTGCGCTTCGGTTTGCCCTTTGTAGCGAAAAGACAAATCTCGGCGTTTCCCCTTGTCCAGAAGCCGAGTCCATAAAACCAAGAATCGGCAACCTTGTTTTTCTTGAGCCAGACAAAAGCAACGGTTTTATACTGAAATCCCCATGCTTCAATAAGCTCTAATGCCTCTCGTAATTGAGGGAAGGTAGCCCACATAAACAAAGCGCAATCTTTATCTGCAAGCTCAGTAATTGGGAGCTTCTTGAGTTCGTCAAGGGACATCGTTGCGTAATGCTTTTCAGCCGCTCCTTGAACGCCGCTTCTTTCATACCGCCACGGGGGATCGGCGTAGATGATTTTGTATTTCTTCATATCGCTGTCCTCCTTAGTGCGCATGAAAAATTGACTTCGAGAGGCTGCCCGTCTTAAACAGCGAGAAGCACAGGATGACTGTGTACGCTGCCACGGAGAAGAGAGCCGAGTGGATATTTGCGGCGATGACCATGTTGTTGATCAGGACTGCGTAGATACCGACACAGATCATAATGAGGAAACCTTGGAAAGCCAGCGCAAACAGGCTCTTGAGGTAATTTGTACCGATGCTGCCCCATTCGCGGTTGGTCATCGTTGCTATGGGAATTGGTGCAACGCTCACGGTGCAGTAAATTTCAATCATTCTGCCGTAGAGGATGACCGTGATAAGAATGGACATAATCTTGAGGCAAAGGCTGATAATCAGCGTTTCGATGGACAAGCCAAGCAGTTCTCCGATGCTCATTGCCTCCATGCCCGTTCGCATTGCTTCGATGGTAGCTTGAATGTCGATATTGGTATTTCCGTGAATAAATCCGGCTGCCCCGGCAACAACGCTCTGTCCGATGTCGAAGACTGCCAGCACAATGTCAAATGTGTTGGTTACGAGGTAGATTGCCACAGCCGCCTTGAAGAACCACTTGAAGAACATCCATGTGTCCATATCGTGCATATTGTTCTTTTCGGTGATCATAGTGATCAGCTCGTAACACAAGACAAAGGTGATGATGATACCAGCGATGGGGACTATCACATTTTCGGATAGTCCCCGGATCATCTGGTAAATGCTACTGTTCCAACCGGACGGTGTTTGTCCGACTTCCGCAGCTATCGTGCCGACTTTCGTGTTGACATCGGTGAACATATTGGTCAGGTTGCTTTCGATCCAGCCGATCAGCAGGTCCTTTATCGCTTGTTCGATTTTTTCTAAAATACTGCCCAATATTTCACCACCTTTCGGTTAAGCTGGGCTGGCTTGCTTAGAACAAGGTAGACAGCAAGGGAATGAGGGTAGTGCCGATCACAATCACGCCACCACCAGCCATCAACTGCTTGATGCCCTGGCTCTTCGCGCCGGGGTTGTCGTTGCCGTAGCCTTCCATCAGGTTGACCACACCCCACACTGCCAGACCAGCACCGAGGGCGATAACGAGCGTCTGCAAAACGGTAATTGCCTGAGTAATAAATGCCATAATGTAATTCCTCCTAAGTTTTTCTTATTTATTTTGTTGGTTTTTAAGGTGGGAGAGTGCATTTCTGCGCCCTCCCGTGAGGGACTGCTGACCGCCGATTAAAACAGCGTAGAGAGCAGAGGGATCAGGGTAGTGCCAATCACAATCACGCCGCCGCCAGCCATAAGCTGCTTGATCCCCTGAGACTTCGCGCCGGGGTTATCGTTGCCGTAGCCTTCCATCAGGTTGACCACACCCCACACTGCCAGACCGGCACCGAGGGCGATAACGAGTGTCTGCAGAACCGTAACTGCCTGAGTAATAAATGCCATAGAAAATCCTCCTTTAATTCTGAAATTTGATGATTATTTTTGAAAATGGGCATAAAAAAATAAGCCCCGTCATTGTTCTGCTTCGGGCAATGCCCATGCGCAGTGCATGACGGGGCTTCATTCAGCGTCGATCTCATAGAGATCAAACTTGTCTGTTGGCTTGACTACCAGCTTGTGTTGCCGGTATTTTTCGATGTCAAAAGCGTTTCGCTTGTCAGAGTCGGACAGGAACTTGTATTTTGGATGCTTCGTAATATCGTATTTATCACTGAGAAAAGGTCTCACGCCTCTAAGCTGCAAAATACACTTTGCTCCGTCCATGACGGCGATTTCATCCTGAGACATCAATTCTTTACCGACCTTCTGATAGTTCAGACCGTAGGAATTATTGTTAGATCGGGTTTCTGAGGTGTTGTATAGGTCAATGGTTTCCTTGCCCAGCACCTCACTGATTTCCTTGAGCGTGGATTTCTCCTTGCCACCGAGAAAGAGTGTGCAGTCACAGTTGCCGACTATGGTATCGGCTGCATCCTTGTAGATGGTCTTGAGCTGAGACTGGGACTGCAAAATGATGGCTGCGGAGATTTCTCTGCTTCGGATTGTTGCGATGAGCTTATCAAACTTCGGGATTTGTCCGATGTTGGCAAACTCATCCAGCAGACAGCGTACATGAACGGGAAGTCTACCATTGTAAACATCATCTGCCTTGTCGCACAGAAGGTTGAACATCTGGGAGTACATAATCGCACAAACGAAATTGAAGGTGTCATCCGTATCACTTATGATGACGAACAGAGCCGTTTTTCTGTCTCCGAGGCAGTCCAGCTCCATCTCGTCGTAGCTCATAAGTTCTCTTAGTTCTGCAATATCGAAGGGTGCAAGCCGTGCGCCGCAGCTAATAAGTATACTTTTAGCTGTCTTGCCAGCCGCTAATTTGTACTTGCGATATTGCTTTACTGCAAAGTGATCCGGGTCACGAGCCTCCAACTCATCGAACATGATGTCCACCTGATTTTTGAAGGTTTCATCGTCTTCTCTGGCTTCTGAGGCATTGATCATTTCCAGAAGGGTTGCAAAGTTCTTTTCGTGTTCCGGTGCTTCGTACCAAATGTAACCGATGAGGGCTGTGTAGTACAATTTTTCAGCTTTCACCCAAAAATCTTCGCCGGACTTATCGCCGTCTCCCTTCGTGTTGACGATAATTGTATTGACCAGCTTGAGAATGTCTTTCTCAGAGCGGATATAGCTGAACGGATTGTAGTGCATCGACTTCTTGAAATTGATCGTGTTCAGCGATTTGATGATGTAGCCGTTGCGTTCCAGCATTCGCCCCGTTTCGACTAATAGTGTACCTTTCGGATCGGTGACTATGAAACTGACAGGATAAAGTTTGGAAGTACACTGCATCAGATTTGGCTTAACGAAAAAGCGTGTTTTACCTGAGCCTGAGCCACCGATCACAAGGATATTCTTATTTCTGGCGTACTTCGGTTGCTTCGGTCTGCTGTTCATTGTCAGAGCCTCAGTCTGAGTGAGGATGACATTGTTGTCAAAATCCTCGTCCATATAGGGCTTGATGTCCTCCGGCTTTCCCCAACGAGCAGAGCCGTATTCTTCGCCTTGCCGGAACTTTTTGCGATTCTTTCCTTTCATGTAGACCGCAAGTTTTAGTAAAGCTCCTGCCGCAACACCGATGAGAAGATCCACCGGATTGAAGCTGGGCAAGGGATTGGAAAACGCACTGCTAAAATTTGCAAAACCACCGGTGAGCTTGTCAAGGAATGCACTTCCGGGAGCAAGTCGGAATACAGCGGCGATCTTGTTTACAAAGTAGAATGCAAACACATACGGGAGATTGAGCAGGATAAGACGTTTGGTATTGAACTTTTTCCTCACAGTTCCACGCCCCGATCCTTGGTTTTGATTTTGACCTTTTCCTTGTGCTGTGCTTTCGCCTGTTCACGGCTGCGAGAGAGCTTTTGCTTGAGGGAAGGTCTTTCTGCTTTCTTGACGGTCTTTGCGGAAAACTCTTTGAATGCCTCAGTCATCACATCCACATCTCTGCCTTTGAAAAAGACAATGTAGCGTGGAGGAACTTCGGAACTGTCCTTTTTGAGCGCATAGTCAATCCCGTACTTATTGGCTGTGCGCTGAAAAGACTTGATGTTTCCGTCCGTCACTTCAATGTTGCTGATGGCGGCATTTTGCCCTACAAGATGCTTAATGGACTGCTTGCCTCGGTAGCTCTTCGGCTGCTTGGCTTGTTTCTGTGCCTTTTCGATTTCCTCAACAAACTTCTTGAGAGCCTTTTCCAGCACCTCTGCTGTGACCTTGCCGCCCTTGATGGCGATAGCAACGATTTTGGTATTTACTTCGTCCTGCATGGGAACCTCCTTTCTGAGAAATGATAAATTTGACTTATTCTAAGGCGGTACACCGCCGAAATAGATCGCACTGCTCATAGATTTCACCACCTTCTGACTGATTACAGGCAATTTTCTTCATCGTGATCATCGTAGGAATAACACTTACCTTTGCCTCTTCTGCGTCTGCCTCCATTCAGATCGTGGTTTACTAAGGCTGTGTAATGATTATCCATTGTGACCGGTGCGTTATAGAGAGCTGTCAGCAGATATGCCCTGATATTACGGATTTCTGAGGGGTTGTCCTCCATAGCGTCAAACACATACTCAAGATGACTGCTGTTTAGCTTGAGCAAACGGGATTTAACGACTTCCTGCGGCATATCAGAATTGTTGACGCGGATCGTAGGGCTTTGGGAACATATTGCATCCAGCATAATTTCGATGATCTCGTTCACACGCTCTGCGTTATACCCTTGCCGTTGAGAAAGAATATCTACCTCCAAGTTCTCCCGAATTAACTCTTCATAACTTTTTCTCTCAGACATCGCATCCGTCCCATCATATCCGTGCCATGTGCATGAGTGATTGATAGATGGATCATTTATCAAGAGAGTATTTTCTTCTTGGTTAATTACTTGATTAGTATTTACTTGCGTTGGATTACCCGATGACGGTTTACCCGTTGTCGGTTTCTCCGTTATCGGCTTTTCCAATGACGGTGAATCCAGTATCGGTTTTGCCAACTCCGGTATCTCGAAGACAAGGTATTCGTTGCGTGACATCCTACCTTTATCGTCTCGAAGCTGCCGTCTGACAATGTAACCGGCTTCTTCCAACTCTTTGACTGCTGATCTGATACCATCAATGCCGTCTGTATTGAGTTTGGCAAGCCCTTTGAGTGTGTAGTCCCAGCCATCAGGGAGACTGAGCATTTTGGACAGCAGACCAACGGCTTTCAGGGAAAGATTTCTGTTTTTCAGGTGGTGATTGCTCATCGTTGTGAAGTCACCAACCTTCGCGATTCTGAATACAGCCATGTGATCAACTCTTTTCTGCGTACAGTAATCGAATGACATCCTTGCCCTTCGGTGTGAAGTATGTCTGTGATCCGGTGAATGCGTAGGTAACAAAGTCACGGACGATGAACAGCCCCTCGTTGCTTTTCTTGTTGTAGGGCAAGAGCTGACCGGAAGGGGAACGGAAGAGAAATCGCTCCTTGAGAAGAAACTGGACAAACTTGCGTTCCGGGATTTTCAGTTCCTTCGCCGTCGTGCGGATGTTGGTACAGTCATCGGGGTTGATGAAAGCGTCATAGTAGTCTGCTTTGGGCTTGGCGATGGTCAACTGCTGTTCCAGCATCTTTGAGCGGCTGCGCTCGGCAATAAGGGCGTTTGCAAACTCATAGATGACTGCCGGATTGTTCTGAATCTGAGCCAGCAGTGAGTCAGTCATATAACCTCCGGTTTTTCGGATGGTGGGAATGACCTCATGCGTGATCCAGCGTTTGAAGGCTTTGGCTTCGGGTAATTTGCTGCTCATAATCAGAGAATATAACCCCGACTCATTGATGAGGGTGATCGGCGTCCCGTGTACGGTGAACGATTCGTTCACCGTTCTATCCTCTTCATCAACATGGTCTCGGATTGCTTTTTGAGGATTCGAATACCTCAGCACCAATGCGACATCCTTTCCGGCAAACCACGGTTCGTCACCGATCAGGATCGTTCGCACCTCACCGAACTGTTCATTCTTGAAGACTTCAATTTTGTTATCCATTGTTCATTTCCTTTCCGGTAGCAGAAGTGCTGCCTTGATTCTTTAGTGTGGAGACGGGATTGCAGTAGTAGGGACACTCTGCAAATACGCAGGACTGATATTTCCAAAAGGGACGGTGAAAGCGGCAAGTCCGGCACTCCGGGAGGATGCCATCGTAACCGCTATCGTAGTTGTCGAAGCCGGGTTTATCCGTCATCATGGATTCCAGTGCTTGCAGTTCACCGGCTGTTAAATAACTCATTTTTCAAAACTCCTTTCTTTTCGCCGCAACGCCGGTGAACTGCAAGGCAGTCAATTCAGCTTTTGGGCAACAAAAAAAGAGGGTTTGTCTCTACTCCGAAATGGAGAAGAAACAAACCCTCTTAGCTTTATTTGTTCAATTCAAAAGATTTCTCGGATGGTATGGAATACGCCGATGAGCAGCCCGACGAAGAAGGCAAGTCCTCCGATAAGACCGCCCACGATTAAGTTCAGTGCGAAGACTCCGACTGAGCCAGAGATTCCGTAGCCGCTGGGGACAAGCCAGAGACTCATCCTGCGTAAGCCAAACGGCAAGCCAACACAGATCCACATGAGGAAGTAGTCGCACACTCCGTCAGCCATATAGATCGGTTTGAGAAATGCGGCAAGGCAAGCCGCAAGCCCGATTGGTAGCAGAATCTCCTTGAAGAACACTTTGACAGCACTCATTGATCCTCCTTCTGCCGGAAGTATGCCATAGCACACTCCGGCTCGCTTGATTATTATGAAAGTCCTTTGTTTTCGGTCAAAAAAAGAAGGGACTAAGCCAGAATGCCTTGATTTTCAAGGTCTTTCTGATTTAGTCCCATTATCTCACAATAATCCTTGACGATGATGCAGTCGATCTGATTGGCCCGCACCAGCTCAATGAGCTTCTGTACCTGCGGACGCTCAAAATTCGTGCCGCTGTATCCGTTGTCGATGAACTCCATGATCTCCGCGT
>Ga0129315_1000528_pt1 | contig 29164 bp, 28 predicted proteins | sample Cm827metagenome_FD_94432 | JGI IMG/M metagenome (GOLD analysis project Ga0129315, IMG submission 94432) | Eastern black-and-white colobus group fecal microbial communities from Wisconsin, USA - Cm827 metagenome | ecosystem: Host-associated > Mammals > Digestive system > Large intestine > Fecal... | reverse complement strand
CCTTATTTCCCTTACGATTATCTCATAAGGGCAAAAATAAGGGAAAATACATATCGTTTCGCTAATGAATGGACTGGAAAGCCTGTAAAATAGGGAAAGTTAGAAAGACATTTCGGCAAACTGAAAGTTTCGAGAGTGTTATCAGGTTGAATTTTTATGATATTTCATTCTTGCAAGATGAATAAGGGGCGAAATAAATCGCCCCAAAACAAAGTTATTTTTTTACATATTGATATTTTTTCAATTTCTTACCGGTAATAATACAGATTAAACTTCCACTTAAACCAAGTATAAACATCATAAGTGCAGCACCTGAACCTTTACCCGTACCAAAAAGCGTTTTTAAAATTGATAATTCACCATATGCGACCATAAGCGGTTCGCATACATTATCTACCATAAAACCTCCCAAAAACAATCCAATCGGGATAGTAAAATACTGAAGAGTATTGCGACACGCATAAACACGTCCTTGTAATTCCACCGGAATGGTGCTCCTAAGAATCACATCTAAATTAGTACTCATAACAGGCACAAGAATCCATCCAATAACCTGTCCAATACACCATAATACTGGTTCTCTGGAAAATGCCAGTAAAAAGTTTTCAGTTCCCAACGAAAATAACATTGTCAAATAAACGACTTTTACCCTATCCTTTGGCTTAGGTAAAACAGAAACAATCAGACTCCCAATAATCATAGCTACACCGGAACAAGAAGTAACAATTCCAAGAACTGTCTGACCACCTTTTGGATTCGGAAGCACATAACCCGGTAACGTTGCATCAAAAGCGGAAGCCACCAGATTAACACCTGCCATAAATAATATCAGCATCATAATCATTGGATTGTCTTTCAAAAATCCAATTCCTTCTTTAGCAAGAACAAGTACACTTTCTTTTCTTTCACTCTTGCTTTCTGGAATTCTAATAAAAAACTGCAATGCAACAAATGCAACTATAAAGCTTCCGATATCTACTGCTATAACACCATTAAGCCCTATAAAAGAATACAATGCTGTAGCAATCAAAGGATTTAATATGGATATCAGCGACCTTGACAAAGAACGAAGACCACTTGTCTTCTGATAATACTTTTCAGGAATGATAAGCGTCATAGCAACTTCTGATGCAGGTTGCTGTACTGTATTCATTAATCCGGAAATTGCATTTAAAGCATACAAATGCCATACCATTAAACGATTTGTTCTAAATAACCCAAATACTACTATGGTACAAAACACTGCAAGCACATCACAAACAAGCATTGTCTTCTTTTTATCAAATCTGTCTGTCAATGCTCCTGCAAATATGCTCATTAGCACATATGGTGCATAAGAGCATATAGTAAGTGTTGCTGTGCTTAATGAAGAACCTGTCTTCTCATACAGCCATAAAGTAAGTGCAAATGCTGTGATACTGCTACCAAGTTGAGATACACTCTGGGTACTCCAGAGAATCAAAAAATCTTTCAACTGGTATAATTCATTTTTCTTTATATTTTTCATTTCTTTGCTCCTTTTCTTATCAACTATTTCTCAAAACAGAAGCAAAGCCTGAGGATATCAGCCTAGTGCTGTTCCTCCATGCAGTCTCCTCAGACTCTGCATGGAGCTACTACAATGCAAAGTATCATTTTTTCTACTCTTTCCTTTTCAATAAAATAAATTACATAACAGAAACTTCAAATTTTCTGTTCCCTATAAAATTAATTTATTGGGATTTACCAAATCGCCAAACAACGATTTGGTAAACCATCTATACAATACCATACTTCATTGTCCATTACAATAATTGCATCGCTCCCGCTTATTCTCATCAATTCTGCAACTAATGTATCGTGATCATATGCATATTGTCAGGCTGTCTGTTCACTTTTCTTTGCGTGATACGCTTCACGTCTCATAGCCAGTGTTTTTTCATATCTTACTTTTGCAATAGGATCTCCGCTTAATGCATCGTCACGCATTTTTCTGTAGCTCTTCACTGTGGCTCTAACCTGATACTGTTTACGCTCTGCAAGCTGACTCTGTGCTTCCTGATCTCCGGCTTCCGCTCTGGCTCTCAAGGCTTCCATCAGCTCCTTTCTTCTTGCGGTATGCCGTCTGTTGTATTCTGCATTTCTCTCTTCCAAATCCATCATACGACGTTTTGCTTCTAACAACTCTTTTTTATCATCTGTATTATCCTTTTCACACTGCAATTCATACTGTGCTTTCAACTGTTCTACAAACTCTTTTTCATCTTTAAGGACATACTGTGACACTCTCTTAGTTGCCTGATAAATCAGCATTTCTGTAATATCCATAAGGCACTGCACCACTGACACGTTTTCCGTCTCTCATTTTTGCCTTGAACACTGCCTTGATTTTCTTACTGGTATCTTTTGCATACCACTCATTCATGATATTCAGAAATGGTGTAAAATCATTATCTGCCGGATTGGCACTGTCAACTCCGTTATTTACTGCAATAAAACGGACATTTTTCTTAAGGTGTTTGAGGTTAGCAGATATATACCAAGTCATAAACGTACGCTAAGCATACAGTGGGCTACCCTCGTGAATGAGCGAATATACATTTTTCAGAAAGGATGAGAAAAATGCTTTTTGAAAGTATAATTATTACTGGTACATCTTGCGCGGGTAAAAGTACAATTGCTAAGAAGCTCTGTGAGCTTACTACAAACAATGGCATTCGCTTTGAACAAGTAAAGGCGGTTACAACACGAGAAAAACGTGCGGATGACTCAAATTACGAGTATGTAAATAATGAAGTTTTTGATAAATTGCTGAGAGATAAAAAGTTGTTGGTAGAGAGTACATACCGCGATGAAAAGTATGGTATAAAAAAGACAGAATACGATAAAGTAGTTAGGAAAGAGAGCATTCCGGTTTTGGTAATTACTCCAACTGCTGCTGTTGAACTATTAGATAAGTATCAAGAAAAATACATGTGCATTTTTCTTGATGCTCAGGATGAAACGCTAATTGAACGTTGGATTGAGCGTTCGAGGGAAGAACCGAATAAAAAGAGGAAAAAAGAGTTTTGTAAACAACACGAGGCAGATCGGAAGTATCAAGATAAAGCTCACTATATCATCAATAATACGGATTTATCAGCATCAATTTCGTTGATTGCTTTGTTGTGGGAGTATCAGCATCAAGGTGGCGCATTATCACAAAAAATGATTACCAGCATGATTGATTGTGGTGTGCTTTTAAGAAACGCTGATCCTGAAATGATAAACGGAGCATCCTATGACTTACGCTTGGGTGATGAGTATTATTATGACGGCAAGATACAAAAATTGTCGGATGAAAAACCTTTCTTGACGATAGAGCCGTACGACTATGCTATTGTCTCTTGCAAGGAAACTGCATGGATACCGAGGGACGTTATCGCCAAATTTGGACTGACCGTAGGACTATTTTGCCAAGGGGTAATACTTTCTAACGGTCCACAAATTGATCCGGGATTTCGGGGAACCCTATTTTGCTTGCTGTTTAATACTTCTAATCGAGCAGTTCATTTAAAACGTGGTAAACACTATGCCACGATAGAGTTTAATAAACTGATAGGATATGCTAAACCATATGAAGGAAAATACCAAGGAAAAGAACGTATAATAGAGTACATTCCAGAAAATGCATTACATGGAGCAATCAATGAACTCAAGAAAGAAGTAGAGCATTTAAAAACGGAAAGTCGTATTATGCAAAACATCTATTTAGGAGTAGTCGCATTGATGTTTGCGATAATATCAATCCTTTTGGTTCTAAAATGAACTATCTTAAAATCATGTATGTTGGTAGCTAAGTGTCCCGCGTATTGAACGCTCTTTTAGCCTGGTTGAAGCTGTAAACAACCCTACCAACGATTATGAAAACGCCGCCCGTTGTCACTGTTGGGCGGCGTTGACAAGATCCATCTTCGCCACACCGGCAGGAATCGAGATCAGCGTCCGGATCATGGGAATCAGTTTACTGATAAAAATCCCTGCCGCGCCCTTTTCCCTTACCCAGGCTTCCATTTATTGGTTTTCACCTGTTATAACGATGCCTGTCCTGTTTTTTCTTCAATTTGTTTTTATTTCTAAAGAATGTGCGCCGCCCGGGCAAAAAAAGAGCCGCCAGGCAGTATCCTGAAATTCACGATACCCGCCAGGCAGCTCTTTTCTCTTTTTACTTCATCATGGTAAGCACCATCTGTGCCGTTTCTACCATGTTTGTTCCACTATCCATACTGCACTTTTGAATATATCTATGTGCCTCCTCTTCAGACATATGATTTCGACTCATCAGAACCTCCTTTGCATCCTTAATAAGCCTTGCCTGCTCTTCGTTTCTTTCCCTGGGCTTTTCCCTGCGTTTTCTCCTGCGCCGCTCAATCCCCTGGATCATCATGTCCACTGTGTTGATCAGATCATGAAGCTTAAGGGGCATGGAAAGGCACATAATATCCCGCTCAATGATCCCGCTTCCAATGATCTGCTGGGAAGCCATGAGCAAAAGCTCAAATCCCGGCGGCAGATCCTGATTGAGCTGGGAATAGATCATATCTGCAAGCTTATAACCGCTTATGACTATACCGTCATTGAGATCATCTGCCATTGCAATGGCCTGTGCACCGGTCGTACAGACTCCTGACACGGGAATTCCGTTTCTGACAAGCAGATTTTTCATGTTCTTGGCATCATCTATCTTCGGGAGGACAACAATTACACCTGTCATCCGCACACCTCCTCATTTGAATTATCAATGCGCCTAGAACTGATTCAGATACTGATTAATCTCCCAGTCAGTTACCTGTGAGCGGTAATTTGCCCATTCCTCCTTCTTTGCTTCAATATATTTTGCAGAAACGTGCTTTCCTAATACTTCCTGGATAAAGGAATCCTTTTCCAGCTCTCCCACTGCCTCGATCAGCGTTCCCGGAATTGCCTCAATCTTTCTTTCCTTCTTTTCTTCCTCGGAAAGTGCAAAAATATTGCAGTCCACGCTTTCCGGCGGCATGATCTTATTGGCGATCCCGTCAAGCCCTGCCCTGAGGCAGACAGCCAGCGCCAGATAAGGATTTGCGGACGGATCCGGGCAGCGCAGCTCTATTCTTGTGCCCTCTCCCCTTGATGCCGGAATACGGATCAGCGGGCTTCTGTTGGTAGCGCTCCATGCAATGTATACCGGCGCCTCATAACCGGGCACCAGACGCTTATAGGAATTGACAAGAGGATTGGTGATTGCTGTCATTCCCTTCATATGTTTCATGATCCCGCCAATGAAATAGTAGGCTTCCTTGGATAAGCCCAAATCCCCTTCGGGATCGTTGAAAATATTCTTTCCGTCCTTGGACAGGGACATGTTAATATGCATGCCGGAACCGTTAATGCCGTATTTGGGCTTTGGCATAAAGGTTGCATGCAGGCCGTGCCTTTTGGCAATAGTCTTTACCGCCAGCTTAAAGGTCATGATATTGTCAGCGGTGGCAAGCGCTTCATCATATTTAAAGTCGATCTCATGCTGGGCAGGCGCTACCTCGTGGTGGGACGCCTCGATCACAAAGCCCATATCTTCCAGCGTAAGAACCATATCTCTTCTTGCATTTTCTCCCAGATCCAAAGGCCCTAAGTCAAAATATCCTGCCTTTTCATGACTCACTGTGGTAGGCAGTCCGTTTTCATCTGTGTGGAATAAGAAAAACTCGCACTCCGGCCCCACTTCAAAAATATAGCCCATGTCGGCTGCTTCCTTAATTGCCCTCTTCAGCACATATCTGGGATCTCCCTCAAAAGGCTCCCCACTTGGACGATAAACATCGCAGATCAGCCTGGCTACCTTGCCCTGCTGTGGTCTCCATGGAAAGATTTCCAGGGTACTTAAATCAGGATATAAGTACATATCGGATTCCTCGATCCGCACAAACCCTTCGATCGAAGAGCCGTCAAACATGCACTTATTATCCAGTGCCTTTTCAAGCTGGCTTGCAGTGATCGCCACATTCTTCAGACTTCCGAACATGTCTGTAAACTGCAGTCTGATAAATTCCACATCCTCGTCATTTACCAGGTTCATGATGTCTTCCTTTGAATAATGCTTCATCATAATGTACTCTTCCTTTCGTCTTGTATATAATTTATTCTTTGTCCGCCTTAATTTCTTCTCCACCCGGACAATGCTTACGACAAAGGCGCTCATATAGCATCACGGCCATAATGTTCCGAAATGTTATATGAACGCCCTTGTTCTCTGCTATCATAACAGCAGCCCCGTCAGTTTGTCAATACCCTGCGGTTTTCTTATTTCAGGATCTCGTCGATCCTGTCGCATTCTTCCTTTGTAAATGTGATGTTTTCAAGTGCTTTCTTATTTTCCAGGATCTGCTGCGGCCTGCTGGCTCCGATCAAAATCGAGGTCACCTTGCCGTCGCGCAAGATCCAGGAAAGAGCCATCTGTGCCAGGGTCTGTCCTCTTTCTCCGGCAAGCTCCTGAAGCGCTCTTACCTTTTGCAGCTTTTCCTCTGTCAGATCCTGTTTGTGAAGATAAGGACTTTTTCCGCTTCCCAGCCTGGAATCCTCCGGGATCCCTTTTAGGTATTTTCCGGTAAGAATGCCCTGGGCCAGAGGACTGAATACGATACAGCCAATACCGCTTTCATACAGGAAATCCTTTAGTCCATCCTCCTCGATCCATCTGTTCAGCATGGAATAGGAAGGCTGATGGATGATAAAGGGCGTTTCCAGCTCTTTCAGAATCCGATATGCTTCCTTTGTCTGCTCCCTGTTATAATTGGAAATTCCCACATAAAGAGCCTTCCCTGACCGGACGATCTGATCTAAGGCCTGCATGGTTTCATAAAGAGGCGTTTCCGGATCCGGGCGGTGATGATAAAAAATGTCCACATAGTCGAGCCCCAGTCTCCTTAAGCTTTCATCAAGGCTGGAGATCAGGTATTTCCTGGAACCTCCGTCTCCGTAAGGCCCCTTCCACATATCGTACCCTGCCTTGGTGGAGATTACCATCTCTTTCCTGTAGGGCATCAGATCTGATTTCAGGATCCTGCCCATATTGGCCTCCGCACTTCCGTAAACCGGGCCGTAATTGTTGGCCAGGTCAAAGTGGGTGATCCCGTTGTCAAAGGCAGTAAAAAGGATCTTTTTCATATTTTCCACATCATTCACCGATCCAAAATTATGCCACATTCCCAGGGAAAGCGCCGGCAGCTTCAGTCCGCTCTTTCCGCATCTGTTATAAATCATGTTCTCATATCTGTCTTCCTTTGCCGTATACATTCCTCTTCTCCCTTCTGATCATGGCAGTCCTCCGAAAGCGTCTCCCTTCCGTCCCGCCTGACAATGATTTCCAATTCCCGTGCATAAAACAATCCCTTCTTTAATAGATTGTAAAAAAGAACCTACGGGGATCAAAAAAATGAGCTCTAACACCAAAATCGTTGTACTTCATCTGAAAGAATTAATATATACCGGGATCTTTGCCATACTGGGAATACTGTTTGTCATCCTTCTGGTCATTATGTTCATCCCCAGAGACAAAAAGGAAACCTCCTCTTCGGATGTTACCCCTACTGCTACCTATGTTCCCGGTGTTTATACCACCTCCCTGATCCTGAATGATAAGACCGTGGATGTGGAAGTCACCGTAGATGAGACCAATATCAACGACATTCAGATGATCAACCTGGATGACGCCGTTGCCACCATGTTTCCGTTACTGGAGCCTTCCTTTGATGACCTGGCCGGTCAAATATTAAGAAGCCAGTCTCTGGAAAGCATTACCTATGCAGATGACAATAAATATACCTCTATGGTACTTTTAAATGCAATCAAGGCTTCCCTGGAAAAGGCCGCTGCACCCTCGCCTTCCTCCAGCGCCTCACCCGGCAGTCCTAGTCCTGTAAGTCAGTAAGGGCCTCCGCCTGCTCCAGCCATAACCTGACACATGCGTCAGAAGGCATTCTCAGATCTCCTCTGGGAGAAAGTGCAACACTTCCTACCTTGGGGCCATCCGGCAGACAGGATCGTTTAAACTGCTGTCCGAAAAATCTCCGGTAAAAGGTGCAAAGCCATTTTAAGATCGTTTTTTTGTCATATATTCCATCAAAAGCAAGTGCGGCGAGCCTGTAAATCTTTGCAGGCTCAAAGCCACAGCGAAGCATATAATACAAAAAGAAATCATGAAGCTCATAAGGCCCCACCAGATCCTCCGTCTTTTGGGAGATCTTCCCTTCTACCGGCGGCAGAAGCTCTGGGCTTACCGGAGTGTCCAGAATATCCAGAAGCACTTCACGCAGTTCTTCCTTTTCACAGGTATCGGCATAATATCTGACCAGGTGTCTTACCAAAGTTTTGGGTACGCCGCTGTTGACCCCGTACATGGACATATGATCCCCATTGTAGGTTGCCCAGCCCAGGGCTAATTCCGACATATCTCCGGTACCGATCACAAGGCCCCCTGTCTGGTTTGCCAGATCCATCAGAATCTGGGTGCGCTCCCTTGCCTGTCCGTTTTCATAGGTCACATCATGGTTTCCCGGATCCTGAGAAATATCCCTGAAATGAATGTTCACCGCTTCTTTTATATCAATCTCCCGAAGCTCCGTTCCAAGGGTGCTGGCAAGCCTGCAGGCATTTTCATAGGTTCTGTCCGTTGTTCCAAAGCAGGGCATGGTCACCGCCATAATATTCTTTCTGGGAAGTCCCAGCATATCAAAGCACCTTACGGTAACCAGTAAAGCCTGCGTGGAATCCAGTCCCCCGGAAACCCCGATGACAGCCCCCCTGCAGCCCGTATGTTCATATCGCTTTCTTAAACCATAAGACTGGATGGACAAAATCTCCTCGCATCTTCTGTCCCGCTCTCCCTGCTCCTCCGGTACAAAGGGTCTGCATGGAAAGCTTCTTTCCAGTTTTGTTCTTTCTTTGTGCAGGGTAAACGGAAGGATCAGATGATGGGGCTTTTCTTCCACCTGAAAGCTGCTCATCCTTCTTCTTTCCATCTGTAGCCTTTTGACGTCAATATCTCCATAAATGATCTGGCTCTCAAATTTCTTTGACTGCGTGAGAATGGTTCCGTTCTCTGCGATCAGGTCATGTCCTCCAAACACCAGATCCTGGGTAGACTCTCCCCCCGCGCAGCTGCAATATATATAGCCTGCGATCAGCTTGGCGCTGGCGGATTTCACAAGTAGCTCCCGATAGCTGTCCTTTCCAATGGTTTCATTGGAGGCAGATAGATTGACCAGAATAGTCGCTCCCTCCATGGCATGAGAGATGGAGGGCGATAAGGGTACCCAGATGTCCTCGCAGATCTCACATCCCACCCGCAGGCCGTCCATTTCCGTTTCCTGAAACAGAAGATCCGTTCCAAAGGGAATTTCCTTTCCGTTCAGCCAAAATGACACCGGCTCACGGTTTCCTTCGTGGAAATGCCTGGTTTCATAAAATTCTCCGTAGGAAGGGATATTGGCCTTGGGGATCAGCGCCAGTATTTCTCCGTGAAAAAGCGCCGCAGCCACATTGTAAAGCTTTCCCTCTCTTTCCACCGGAAGTCCCACAAAGATCAGGGCGTCTATTTCCCTGCACTGCCTTGCAAGGGTCAGCAGTTCTCTTTTACAGGCCTCTAAGAGAAGATCCTGCAAAAGAAGATCCTCACAGGTATAGCCGCAAAGGCACAGCTCCGGAAACACAATGATTTTTGCGCCGTGTGCCGCCGCTTCCTCCACTCCCTTTTCGATCTGTTCCCTGTTATATTCCACATCCGCTACCCTGACAAGAGGCGTAACGGCCGCTGCCTTGATAAAGCCCTGATCCATTTTCTGTTTTATTCCTTTCCGCACCGCCCAAGCAGCTCTTTCAGCTGGGCCGGTGAAAAGCTGTATTCCCTGTTACAAAAATGACAGTTCACCGAAATCGGCTTTTGCTCCTCGATCATCTCCCGGATTTCCTTCCGGCCGATGCTGATGATCGCTCTTTCCACCCGTTCTCTGCTGCAATTACAGCAAAATGCTGCAGGTCTGGTATCTGTGATCTCCAGATCAAGCCCGGAAAGTAAAAGCCCCAGCATTTCCTCCGGCGTCTTTCCCTCATCCAGCACCCTGGTCACTGACGTAAAATCCGAAAGATTTTGTTCCAGCTTTGCAATCACTTCTTCCTCCGCAAAGGGCATCAGCTGCAAAATAAAGCCTCCCGCCTGCTTTACGGTATTATCCTTCTCCATAAGGACTCCCAGCCCTACGCTGGAAGGCACCTGCTCTGAGGTTGCAAAATAATAAGTCAGATCCTCTGCAATCTCTCCTGTCTGCAGTACTGTCTGCCCCACATAAGGCTCTTTTAGTCCCATGTCTTTAATAACACGCAGGCTTCCTTTCCCTACTGCTCCCCCTACATCCAGCTTTCCTGCCTTACTTGGGGGCAGCATGACCTGTGGTTCTATGGCATAGCCCTTCACATTTCCCCTGGCGTCTGCGGTAACCGTCATTCCCTTTAACGGGCCGTCACCGCTGACTTGCAGAGTCAACAGATCCTCCTCACCCTTTTGCATGGCTCCCATCATAGCGCCGCCTGTGAGCAGTCTGCCCAGCGCTGCGGTCACTACGGGGCTGGTGTTATGGATCCTTCTTGCCTCCTCCACCATCTCTTTTGTATTTGCGGCAAATGCCCTGATCTGCGCATTTGCCGCCGTTGCCCTGACAATATAATCTGCCATTATTCTCTCTCACCTTTTTGTTTTTCTCTTGCGATCCCATAGATCCGCTCGCTGCATGCAGTAGGTTCCTTATGGGTATCTGCGTCCAGAAACCGAATGGGTTCCAGCCCTGCCTGTTCCAGAAAGCCCTTCATTTCTTCCACGGTATAACCCCTTTGGAAATGGGTCTCCGTAAAGCGCCGGAACAGCCCGCTTTTTTCCTCCCCTGCAAAAACAGTCAGATCATATTCATTGATATGTCCGTCCTCATGGTAATAGTTTTCCCAGATGAAACTGCATTTTTCCCTGTTTTCCGCAATGGTGGTATCCCCAATGATCTGCTCATATTTATACACGGTATTAAAGTCGAAAAGGAAGATCCCTCCCGGATAAAGATAATTATTCACCAGGCCAAATGTTTCCAGTACCTCTTCGTCTTCCAGAAGATAATTCACGGAGTCGCATACGCTGATCACCGTTCCCACTGTGCTGTACAGGTCCAGCTCCCGCATATCCTGGCAAAGATACAGGATAGGGCTGCCTGATTTTTCTTTCTTGGCAAGGGCCACATTCAGCATTTCGGCGGACATGTCCACTCCGATCATATCATAGCCCTTCCGGGATAAAAGCTCTGTAAGGGTTCCGGTGCCGCAGCCCAGATCCACGACCAGATCTTTTTCCGTTTCCAGCTTTTCCTTCTCGGAGGACTCTGCCTCTAATGCTTTTTCTCCATTCTTATGGGGCTTTGAGATCCCATAGGTACTTATCAGCTCTGCCAAAAAATCAGCCCACTCCTGATAGGGGGTATCGTCCATAAAGGTATCATACACACTGGCAAAATCCGTATATGCTTCCGTCCATTCTTCTGCCATAAGCCTTTACTCCTAAAAAATAGCACCCAGCGCGCTGAACACTCCTGTGCTGGCAACTCCCATAATAATCCCTGCAAGCACTACGCCAAGGAGAACCGCCGTAACGCTGGACTTGAAATCCATATCCAGAAGGCTGGCCGCCAGCGTTCCCGTCCAGGCTCCTGTTCCCGGAAGGGGAATTCCCACGAAAAGCATGAGGGCTACAAAAAGTCCCCGTCCTGCCTTCTCCTGAAGCTTCTGGCCGCCCTTATGTCCCTTTTGCAGACACCAGGTAAAGAACTTGCCGATCACCGGCTTATCTGCCCCCCATTCAAGCACCTTTCTTGCAAACAGATAAATGAAGGGAACCGGAACCATATTGCCGATCACGCAGACAATATAGCTGGGAAGCAGCGGAAGGTCAAATCCCACTGCAAAGGGAATTGCACCACGAAGCTCGATCAGCGGTACCATAGATACAAAAAAACAGATTAAATACTTTTTTAACATTTCTTTTCCTCTTTCTTACACGTTTTCTTTACTGCCCTGTCAGGATAAGATTTCCCGGAGGGCCTCCATCAGCCTGTCCATCTGCTCGTCCGTTCCGATGGTGACCCGCAGATAGTTACTGATCCTTGGTTTATTCCAATGCCTTACATAAATGCCCTTTTCTTTCAGTTTTTCAAAGATCTCCCCTGCTTCCTTGTCAGGATGGGTCACAAACAGGAAATTGCTCATAGAATCCGCAAAGGTAAAGCCAAGCTCTGCAAGCTGCTTTTTGCTGCGTTCCCTGGTCTTTATGATCTTTCCTGTGATCTCCTTAAAATAAGCATCATCAGACAGTGCAGCGGCTCCCAGCTCAATGGCCGGATAATTCATGGTATAGGAGTTAAAGGAGAACTTTACATCCTTCAAAAAACGGATCAGCTTTTCACATCCAAAGGCTGCTCCGACCCGCATTCCCGCCATGGCTCTTGACTTGGAAAAGGTCTGGACCACCAGGAGATTGTCGTACCGTTCTATCAAAGGCAGCATGCTCTGCGCTCCGAAATCCACATACGCCTCATCCACGATCACCACCACATCCGGGTTCTTCGCCACGATCTCCTCAAATACGGAGATCTCCTCCATAATGCCGGTAGGCGCATTGGGATTTGGGATCACAATGCCTCCGTTCTCCTGAAGGTAGTCTTCCCGCCTGATACGGAAATCCTCATCAAGGGCGCAGGTTTTGTAAGGAATCCGGAAAACCTCTGCCCAGACATCATAAAAGGAATAGGTGATATCCGGGAACAGGATGTGCTTTTTTCCATTAAAAAATGTCATAAATGCCATAGCCAGCACATCATCCGATCCTACTCCCACAAAGATCTGCTCCGGCTTTACCTTGTAGGTATCTGCAAGTGCATTTACCAGCTTTTCCGCATTCATATCCGGATACAGCCGCAGCTTTTCGGTCTCCATCCTGCCTGCTGCTTCCTCCACCTTTGGAGACGGGGGATAGGGGTTTTCATTGGTGTTTAACTTGATGATGCCCGGTTTCCTCGGCTGTTCGCCTGCTACATAGGGCTCCACCCTTCTTACATTTTCTTCCCAGCTCATGTGCTCTCCATTTCTGTCCGTTTCTGTCTTTATTGCCGCTATGCTATATGGTAACATTATCCTTCTTCTGCCGCAAGCTTATTCTGCACTCCAGCTTTCTGCTGCCTGTCTGTACTGCGCCGCCATTTCTTCCTGGCCAAGGGCCTGATAACAGTCTGCAAGGCGCATCAGCGCTGTATCACCGCTGCAATGGACATTCAAAATGCTTCTGGTCTCATACACCCCGTTGTAATACCAGATGGAGGCCTCCTCATATTCCTGCTTTCCAAAATAGTATTCCCCAAGCTCAAAGCATACCTCTCCAATGCCCTCGTCTGTAATCCCCTTCATGGCATAGCGGTACATTTTCAGGTCATCGCCCCGAAGCCTTGCTGCCCTGACCACAACGCAGAGCGCTTCCTGCATCTGCTCCGGCGCAGCCGCCTTATGGTCTGCTGCCTCTGTAAAATAATCCTCTGCCCGCAAAAGCTCCTCCCGGCTGCCGGATAAGAGCAGTTCCTTTGCATACATGGTCATCAGCCTGTCCGAAAGCCTTCTTCCCGTACGGACCTCCTTTTCAAATATGGCAAGATCCCTGGAAGCATGGTTTTCCTCCGGCAGATGGGTGATCTCAATCTCACTGTCAAACACCAGCGGCAAAAGCCTTACGGTCTCATGAACAGGATCTACCCACACAAAGCTGCGGCTTCTCCGAAACAGCTTTGGACGAAGCTCCCTGTTATAATTATAGACAGTCCCGCAGGATAACTGATTTCCGTAATACATCTGTACGATCTCGATCTCCGGCATCAAAGTCTCCTTCAGGATCTTAAATTTCCGTCTGTTTTCTTCATCCAGCACTTCATCTGCATCTGCGGTATAAATATACTCACAGCCTGCCTTGGAAAACGCAAAATTTCTGGCGTCTGCAAAATCATCCTTCCATTTATAGTCATAGATCCGCTGTGTAAAACGGGCTGCAATCTCCCGGGTTTGGTCCGTAGAGCCCGTATCTACGATCACGATCTCATCCACCAGATCACAGATGCTCTTTAGACATCTTTCCAGTACCCGTTCTTCATTTTTGACGATCATGCAAAGGCTGATGGAAATCATATCATTCCTCCAAATACATTGACAAGCCTTGGGCTTTCTTTTATTATTGTTATGGTAAATTATAGCATAAAATAACGAATTGGAACAGGAGCAGGCAGATGTCTTTTTTCACATTAAAAAACGGGATCCTCAAATTTCTTCAAAGCTTTTTTGCCACCTGGGCGCTGATGAAGGCAGCCCGGATGGAACCCGGAAATATCCTTACGCTGGTATTTTTTCTGCTTTGCTTTTTTCTCTTTCGATATATCGATGTAAGGCTGTCACAGGCTGATTTTCATCCCGGCGCTGCCGGAAGGCGGACAGCTCTTATTCTTTCCCTGATCTTCTCGGCACTTTACATGGCTGTGGATTACCCTCATTATATTGAAACTCTTACCAGCAGATTATTCCGTCTTGGGATCCTTACCGTGGTTTTCATCGGCTTTGTTACCTTATTCTATAATCTGCTTCTTTTTTTGTTTTCCTACAGCGCTCACAAGAAGAGCCTCTGCAGGCTTCTGCTCACCCCGGAAGGCTTCCTTCCCTCCTCGTTTCCTGCCCGTCATACGGGACTATGTGGTTTTCTTCTTTGTATGCTTTTCTGGATGTTTTATTTTCTTTATCAGTATCCCGGGATCATGACCCCTGACAGCATCAATCAGCTGGAACAGGTACTGCATGTCATTCCCTACAGCAATCATCATCCCTGGGTGCACACCCTGCTCATCAGCGTCTTTTATCATCTGGGATACCTGCTTACCGGCAATATGGTCACAGCCATGTCCTTTTACACCTTTTTCCAGATGTGTGTACTGGCCTTCGCCGTTTCCTTCTTTTTAAATACTCTGAGACGCTTTCGGGTAAAACCGGTGGTCTGCCTGATTCTCTCTTTGTTTTATGCGCTGGTTCCCTATAACGGTGTTTTTTCTGTAACAGTCTGGAAGGATATTCCCTTTGCCGCAGGAGTGCTGGTCTTTGTGTGCTGTCTGCTCCGCCTGACCTTTTTTACCAAAGGAACGGATCTGGTTCTCTTTGTGCTTTCCGGTCTTTCCATCTGTCTTATGCGTTCTAACGGCTGGTATGCTTTTCTGCTCTGCCTGCCCTTTTTGTTCTTTTACTTCCGCAGACACTGGAAGCTGTTTTATCCCCTGCTTGCAGGCATCTTTTTGACCGCTTTGGTCATTAAATATCCGGTGATGAATGCTGCCCATGTGACCCAGCCGGATCTGATCGAATCCCTGGCTGTTCCCACCCAGCAGATCGCCGCTGTACTGTGCAAGGACAGACCTCTTCGGGAGGATCAGCGTGCTCTCATTGAAAACGTGGTTGATCTGACCTATATCAAGGAGCTTTATGATCCTTACTACGCAGATAATATCAAGGAACTGGTCAGAGCCGGAAACCAGGATTACTTAAGGGAGCATAAAAAAGAATTTTTAAAGCTTTATCTGGAGCTTTTCCTGGCCTATCCGGGAGATTACCTGACCGCCTATATCCACCAGACCTATGGCTACTGGTATCCGGATTCCTTTTATCTGGTTGCCGAGGCGGAAGGAGTCAGCGCCACCTCCCTTGGTATTTCCCATACCCCCCTGATCCGCGGCCCTGTTGTGATCAAGCTTAAGGAGATCTCTATTAAGCTTGGCAGCATGCTTCCCCTTTATGGCACGCTCTGGAGTATGGGCGTGGCGTTCTGGGTACTGCTGTTTTGTGTGGGCAATGCCTTTGTACGCCATGAAAAATGGAAGCTTATGCTGTATCTTCCTTTTCTGGCCCTTTTGCTCTCCGTGCTGGTCGCCACTCCGGTTGCCACAGAGTTCCGCTACGTTTATTTTCTCATGCTTGCACTGCCCTTTTACCTGCTTATGGCCCTTTGTCCCTTCCAGAGTGTAAAAGGCCCTGCTGATGACGAAGCTTAAAGAACTGAAAAATGCATAAGAAAAGGACTGCCTTTTGCAGATAGTCTTCTGCAACGGGCAGTCCTTTTTCAGGTCTGTGCTTTCAATTTATAATACCTTGGAAAGGAAATCCTGCAGCCGCTGGCACTGGGGATTGTTAAAGAATTCCTTAGGCGTGTTTTCTTCCATGATGATCCCTTCATCCATAAACAGCACCTTCGTTCCCACCTCGCGGGCAAAGCCCATTTCATGGGTGACTACCACCATGGTCATGCCGCTTTCTGCCAGTTCCTTCATAACGTCCAAAACCTCTCCTACCATTTCCGGATCCAGCGCCGAAGTAGGCTCGTCAAAAAGCATCACTCTGGGATTCATGGCAAGGGAACGGACAATGGCAATCCTCTGCTTCTGTCCGCCGGAAAGCTGGCTGGGAAATGCGTCTGCCTTTTCCTTCAGTCCTACTCTGGCAAGCAGCGTCAGCGCTTTTTCCTTGGCCTCTTCCTTTCCCATCAGTTTCAGTTTCGTAGGCGCCAGAATGATATTGTCCATAATGGACAGGTTATTAAACAGGTTAAAGTTCTGGAATACCATTCCCATATGGGTACGGACCTTGTCGATATCCACCTTTGGATCCGTAATGAGCTGGCCGTCAAACCAGATCTCCCCGCTGCTTGGGGTCTCCAAAAGGTTCAGACACCTTAAAAAGGTACTTTTTCCGGAGCCGGAGGGGCCTACAATTACAATCTTCTCCCCCTGGTGGACATGATAATCCACCCCTCTCAGTACATGATTATCCTCAAATTTCTTGTGCAGATCCTTAACGATTATCACTCTTACGCAGCCTCCTCTCCAGTTTTCCAAGCAGTATGGTCAAAATTTTTATGATCACAAAGTAGATCACTGCCGCACCGATTAACGGCATGAACGCCTCATAGGTTCTGGATGAGATCTGATTTGCCGCTCTGGTCAGATCTGTAAGGCTTACATAACCGGCAATGGCTGTTTCCTTAAGCAGTACGATAAATTCATTTCCAATGGGAGGCAGTACATTTTTCACCGCCTGGGGGATGACAATGTAGATCATGGTTTTTGCCTTGGAAAGTCCAAGGGATCTTCCTGCTTCCGTCTGCCCCTTATCTACTGCCAGGATCCCTGCACGGACGATCTCTGCCACATAGGCGCCGCTGTTAATTCCAAAGGAAAGTACCGCCACCAGGATTCCGTTTTTGCAGGATTTCAAAATGATAAACCACATGATCAAAAGCTGGAGCACCGACGGCGTTCCCCTTATGATATCAATATAGGCACCGGCAAGATAAGACCAGACCGTTTTCTTTCCATTTTTTCTGGTAGAGAGCTTCATCAGCGCTACCACCGTACCGATGACCATACCCAGGATCGCTGCAAAAAAAGCGATCTGCAGAGTCACTCCCAGTCCATCCAGGTAAAGCTTCCATCTGTCTCCGGAAATAAATGCCATCTCAAACATTTTTCCTACTTTTTCAAACCATGCCTGCATATCATAAGTTCCTTTCTCTTAAAAAAGAGGATAGCTCTTTCCAGATGCTATCCTCTCCGTTAGCTTCCAGTGAATTACAGATTATTCTGCATCGCTGTTTGACTCAATGTAAGTTGCTACAAGCTGATCAAAGGTTCCATCTGCCTTGATCTCTGCAAGTGCTGCATTTACCTGCTCTACCAGAGCGCTGTCGCCCTTGGGCATTGCGATTGCATACTCTTCTGCCTCAAAACCAAACTGAGCGCCGTCTACTGCGGTAACCTGGCCTTCAAATTTGCTTTCAAATACCAGCGCAGGGTTCTTGTCGATGATCACACAGTCAACCTTGCCATTGATCAGATCGTTTACTGCATCTACTGCCTTATTATACTGGGAAACTGTTGTGTCTGCAATATCACTTGCAATAAAATCACCTGTGGTTCCAAGCTGTACGCCGATGGTCTTTCCTACCAGATCATCTGCGGTTGCAATTTCGGAACCTTCCGGAAGAATTACATACTGAACTGCTTCATAATAAGGATCAGAGAAATCAACGCTTTCCTTTCTCTCATCTGTTACAGTCATACCTGCAATGGCAACATCGATCTTGCTTCCGATAGAAGTTACCAGAGAAGCGAACTCCATGTTCTCTACCTGAACCTCAACGCCCAGCTTCTCGCCGATTGCTTTAATCAGGGCAATGTCAAATCCATCTGCTTCTCCGTCATCGCCAACATACTCAAAAGGCGGGAACTCTGCATTGGTACCTACGGTAAGAACGCCGTCTGCAAGGGCTTCTGAAGCAGCTGCCTCTGCGGTGGTCTCTTCTGCAGGCGCTGCCTCTTCTGTTGTGTCTTCTGCAGGTGCTGCCTCTTCTGTTGTGTCTGCAGCTTCCGTTGTCTCTGCTGCATCTGCCTGTGCTTCTTCACTGCTTCCGCAAGCGGTGAGAAGGCTCATTGTCATTACTGCTGCCAGTAATAAAGCTAAAAACTTTTTCATAATGTCCTCCTTTTTCCCGAAGGAAAATCCAGGATCCTCTGGCGAGGAGAGGATTTATCCTCCTTTTGCATAATTATGCATTTTTCTTAAACGCTATCAGTCTACCACTTTCCTTTTTTAAAGTCAACAGTCTTCCGCGCCATCCATGCCCCAGTTTTCTTCCGGGATCACAAAGATCATTTTTCCTTCCACAGGAACGCATAACCGTCCTTTCCCTTTATGGATCAGCAGCTCCTTTCTTCCTGTGCCAAGTCCTGCAAGTCCGGGCTTAATACAATAACGGTTCGTCAGGGAGCTTTCTGCCGCTCTCTTTGAAATGGTAACTGCTATTCCATCCCTTTCCATATGTAAAAAACACCTTTCCAGGAAAAGGAATTTTCCCTCTCCATTATCATGATAAAGCCTTACGCTCCTTCTAAAATAGAATAGCACAGAAAGGATCCCAAAAATGAGCAGGAGGGAGCCTGTGGTAATCGTCACGATCTTAACCGCCGGCCGCTCAAAAAAAGCCCTCACAGAAGAGATCTTTTCCGGTTCGGCTCCTTCCGGAGCCGGTGCGTTTCGTTCTTCTGCCGGTCTTTCGATCTTTTCCTTTTTGATGATCGGCACCTTCTCCCTTTGCGGCTCCTCTTCTGTCTCTTCCCGTATCTCTTCCACCTGTATTTTCTGTCCGTTTCCGGTTTTCTCCCCTGCATTTGGCGGTTCCTGCTCTGCCTCCGGAGGTGTCTGCTCTGTTTCTGAAGGCGGCAGAGGGGTTTGTGTGGGCGTAGGGACGGGGGTCTCTTCTTCCCCCTGTTCCTGCTCTCCCGGAGTTTGTGTGGGCAGACTTTCCCCGGGACTTTTCGTGGCTTCCGGCTTTTCCTGATCCGTATCTTTTGTGGGTGACTTGCTTGCAGCAGGAGTCGGGGAACCCACAGGCGCTAAAGTGGCAGTGGGAACCGGTGTCGCCGTAGGGCTTTTCCCCCTCTTCGCCACATTTCCGATCACGATATCTGCCTCCACACTGCTTTGATCCACATCCTGATTTTTCAGAAGCATGCAGACCTTATAAGCACCGTTTTGATCCACCCGGATCTGTTCCCCTGTTCCCAGGCTCTCTCCCGAAGGGCCGTACCAGCAAAAAGCGCCCTGTCTTTTTAAAGTCCCCGTCACATCCTCAAGAGCAGCGGACAAGACCACCTCTTTTGCCTCCCCCTCTGTTTCGTTTTGGAGGATCAGGTTACCGCAGAGCTGGCCCTGCTGTAATCCGCAGCTAAGGCCGTAGCCTTCTATAGTAAGACCGCAGGTAAGCGCATAGCCTTCCAGGTCTCCCTCCTGCTTTCCACAGGAAAGTTCAAAGCCTATTACCTCCTCCTCTGACTGTTCACAGCTGAGCACATAGCCTTCTGACTCCCCGTCCTCTTTCCCGCAGACGATCTTCTCATAGCTGTGGTGGATGGGCGTTATATATCCACAGGTTTTGCAGTAGGTCATAATGGTCTGCACCTGGCCTGCGCCGCAGTTTCTATGTGTTTCCGTTCCGTAAGATCGTTCATGGGGATAGTTTTTGTGGGCAAAGCAGTAAGCGGTATAGGTCTCGATCAGCTCCTCTTTGGTCAGATCAATGATACATACAGCCTCTTCCCGGCACTCCTCCCCATGACTGTGGAACTGTGCCTGATAGCAGGCCCCTCCCTCTGTGCTGTTTCCCTCATGGCAGTGATACCGCTCTCCGGCATAGCACCCGCCTCCGCTTTGTGCATTCCCCTCATGGACATGATACAGGGCTTTTCCGTAGCAGGCTCCTCCCTGCTCTTCTCCTCCCTGATGAATATGGGGCAGCTCCTGTCCGTAGCAGCCGCCTCCCTGCTGGCTGTTACCGGCATGCTTATGATAGATCGGCACCTTTACCCTCCGGGTCTCTTCCTGTGCATGGACTGCGGGCGTTCTCTCCTGCACAAACATAAGGCAAAGCAGCGCAGCCACAAGAACCCCTGCCCATTTTCTCTTTTTTCTATTTTTCAAACCAACCACCTTACTCCTTTCCAAATTTTTCAAACTTTTCAAAATTCATTTTTACGCATAAAAACCCATCTATGGATTTTCCACAGATGGGTCACTTTGTTTTCTTCAATTTTCGGTTTTCCAAGTGGTTGGTGGAGTAAGCATATCACAGGCCTGCTGTGTTGTCAAATAGTAATAAATTTCAAAAAGTCAACAAGCAAGAACCTCCCCGCAGATTTCGCCTACAATGTCCTGAAGCTCCTTTTCGGATGTGATGCTTTTTTCTTTCAGCACAGGGGAAAAATCTTTTTCACGCCACCACCTGCGCATGGCCTCCTCCCCGAATTCACCGCAGTTTGGCTTGGTCTGGTGCCTTCGCAGCGTTTCCTCAAAGGGCAGGTCAAAGTAGTACGCATAAACCTCTGCGCCATACAGCCGGGCAGCCTGCCTAAACAAAGGCTCATACCAGTCTGTTCCATAGCTTTCCCATCTTCCTCTGGCTGTGGGCGATCACAAGGGGAATCCCGATCCCTGCAAGCAGATAGATCCATTTGCTTGCCTCGCTGCCTCCTGCCAGATAAACAAAACTCACCTCGCTAAAGAACATTTCCCTGTCAAACTCCCCGCAAAAAGGAGTAGAAAGACTCAGCAGATAAAAGAAGCCCTTCACAAGCATAAAGCTTGCGATATGATGCATCATGATGGCATAGGTATCTCTTCCTATAAATACCATCTTTCCGGATAAATACGGGATCCCGCTTAGGATCCTGGCAATCCTGAGCCAGAATGCAATCCCGGTCATCACAGTGATGTAGGGGATCAGAGGGCCTGAAGAAAAGCTGGTCACCCACACAGCGCTGAATGCCAGTCCTCCGCAGAAGATCGTGATCAGGATCTGTAATCCCATGACGATCAGAAAATAAGGCCCGTCCTCCATGGTATCATGAGCTTCCAGCTTTTCTTTGTAGATCCGTCCCATCTGAAAGCCCGGGAGCATAAAGAGGATCCTGCCCGGGAATTTATAAAGTCCCCACACATGGCCGCCAATGGCCAGAAAGACCGTCAGCATCCCCAGTACCATACAGATCCCGAAGATCAGCCATTCCCGGTCCAGCTTTAAGAGGGAAAGAACCTTTCTCATGCAGACATTAACCGCCTCTACCAAAAAGAGCGCCGGTACAAACCAGGCAGGAAAATTATACATAAACTGATGTCCGCTTAAAAAAGGATCTAAGAACAGGGTTTTAAGCGATAATCCTTCCCCTATGGAAAAGCCTGCAAGATGCAGAACCTCTGCCAGAAGTCCATAAAAAAGATTCCACAGAAAATAAGGGGCCAACAGGGTAAGGGCCTTTCCCAGAAGATAATTAAGGATCCGCTCCTGTGCCTCCTTCTTATAAAAATATCCTGAAACAAACAAAAAAATGAAAACATGAAAGGAATAATAGGGGAAAAGGCCTCCTATATCGAAAAGATCATATCCCAGATGCCCGGCTACCACCAGAATAATACCGATAGCTGAAAGAATGCGCATTTCTCTGTTTTCTTTGTATTGTGCCATTGTTTTTTCCCCTACTGCTTTTTTTATTTAGTATACAAAAAAACATTGTGTAATAAAAGCAAAAAATTTATAATGGGGGCATGAGAACAAAAATAAAACCTTATTTCAATTTATTATGCATTTCTATTCTTTTATGCCTTGCGGCCCTTTTTGCCGGGGGCTGCGCACACAGGCGGCCAGAACCGGCAACGCCCTATGTTCCGGAAGATTATCTTTTGGAAAGCACCCTGCTCCCCTATGAGGAAGCGCTGCAGGGCAGCGCCGTAAACAACAGCTATGATACCTTAAGTGTTCCCACTTATTTAACGCAGGTAAAGGAATTTTACTTTATTGTGGACTGTTACCACAACCAGGTGATCTATCATGACAATCTGGAGGATCCCTTATATGAATGGAAGGTCATGACCTCTGATCTTTCCATGGGACATACGCTGGCCAGTGACGGCATCGTTTATCTCATTGATGACACGGAAAATAACCGCATCCTTGTGATGGAACGTGCCATAGGCGCTGACGGAGAAGCTCTCTTTGTTCCCACACAGGAGTTTACCGGCATCGGCAACAGGCCCCATTATATTGTCTACGATACATACACGGATACCTTTTATGTCTGGAGTTCTTTAAGCGGCGAAATGTATCTGTTCCGCCGGGGCGTCGAAGACACCCGGCTGTACCTGACCGAGATCCGTTCCATTCCCTCCTTGGACGGCGTTTATGTGCGCTCCTTTACCATTGCAGGGGATGAAATTTATTTTGTATCAGGTAATTCCAGTATTCTGCTTGCAGATCTTTCTACCTTTGAGATCAAAAAGGAATACCCTGTGCCTCCTGAGCTTGCGGGCATGATCCAGCTCACTCCCATAGAGGATTACTATTACATTACCGTTTCCACGGATGCCACCGGTAATCAGGATTATGCCACTATGATCCGCACCAGGGATCTTTCCGGTCTTTCCAGGGGAGAGTATGAGGATATTTATTCAAACTTTATCGGCGGCGGAACCCCTTACTATCTTTCAAACATTCAGGATACCTGGTACCTGACGGAGCACCGTCTGCCCGGTCATTCCATCTGGAGCTTTCAGGTAGTTGACAATACTATTCAGGATGTAACCGCCATTTATTAACAAAAGAAAGGATTTTTTCCATGAAGAACAAAAAGCTGAGCTGGGCTGTCCTGGCTTCCATTTTTCTTTCCTGTCTGCTTGTGGCAATTTTGCAGGGAACTGCCTTTTTCTATACCGAGCATATTACCAAGGTGTTTCTGCTTTCCCTGCTTTTTCTCTGCTATGGGGGCTTTTGCTTCTATCTGCATGCCAAAAAGCTTCTCACCGAGGATTACATTGTTTTTCTGATTATTTTGCTGGGCGTTCTGGTGCGCTGCAGCTATGTGCTTTTGTCCGGTCTTTATGACAGGCAGCATGACGCCGGCGTTTATACAGGTATGGGGACTCCTTACGTCAACCCGGGCCATATCGGCTATATTGAATACCTGTACAAATTCCACCATCTGCCGGATTTAAATCCCTATGAGCTGTTTGCCTATTATCATCCGCCCCTTCACCACATCATCTCTTATCTCTTTCTCAGGCTGAATATCTTCCTGGGAGTGGCTGAGGAGCTGGCCTTTGAAAATCTGCAGATCGTTCCCCTGTTTTGCTCCTGTCTTTGTCTGCCTGTTACCTATAGGATCCTGAAGGTTCTTGAGGTAAAGGGCACAGGACTTTATCTGGGGCTTGCCTTTATGGCGCTTCACCCTGCCACCATCCTGATGGCGGGCAGCGTCAACAATGACATGATGACCATTCTATTTATGTGCCTGACCATGCTTTATTCCCTGACCTTCATCAGAAACAAGGATCTGAAGGGACTGATAAAGCTTGCTCTGTGCATCGGCTTTGGCATGATCACCAAGCTTAACAGCGCCGTCCTTGCCATTCCTCTGGGAATTATTTTCCTGATGCACTTTATCAGTGTTCTGCGCACCCGGGACAAAAAAAATATTCTGGCCTGGGTGAAAAATTACCTAATCTTTGCCGTGATCGTTATGCCCATCGGTCTTTCCTGGATCGTCCGTAATCTGATCCGCTTTGGGGAAAAGCCCGGTGTTCCCGTTCCCGGCGAGACCTCCCCCATGTACACAGAAACCTTTTCCCTGTGGGAGAGACTTGGCATTCCTTCTCTTTCCGACTGGAATTTTGCCTTTCCTTTTCATCCCATCAGCGCAAAGGCCTGCTGTAATACCTGGGTGATCATGTTCCACACCTCTTTGTTTGGAGAGGAATATCCGGTAGATCTGCCCGACGTCCTTCTGGTTCTTTGTCAGATCACCTTTTTCCTGGCTGTCCTTTTCGGGATCGCCACTGCCGTTTTGCTCATTGCAGTGCTCCTAAACAAAAAAACAAGCAGGGAAGACCGGGTCTTCCTGCTTGTAGGCTACGTTATCATGCTGGTTTCCTTTGCTGCCTTTGTGATCATTTATCCCTACACCTGCAGCAGCGATTTCCGCTATGTGGCGATCTGTCTTTTGTATATTGCAATCGCCATAGGCCTGGGAAACCGGTATTATCTGTCTGTTCCGGCAGTCTGCACCAAAAACCGGATCTGCCAGGCCGCCATGCATGTGATAAATGCAGGAATCATCACGATCCTTACCTTCATCAATTTGATTTATATCTTCTGGGACCGCTGGTAGTCCTCTAGGATCTCTCTGGAAGCCTGCAGGATCTCTTCCTGCAGCTCCCTTGAGGAGATCAGATGGCATCCCTCTCCCACTATAATGATCTGTTCCATGCCGTCCGATGTCGCCACCGTCACATCATATTTCTGCGCATTTTCATGGGCAAATCTTTCAATGTATCTGTCTGCGGTTTCCGCTTCCTTCGTATAAACCACATGAATATTATGATAATCCTGATACTCCGTGGGATGTCCCGCAAGTCTGTAAGCATCAAAAACAGCGATCAGATTTACCTGCCTGATGGCCTGGTAATTGCACAAAATGTCAAGGAGCCGTCCTCTTGCCCCATCTAGGTTCACCTTTGCAAGCTCGTTCAGCTCCGGCCATGCAAAGATCACATTATATCCGTCCACCAGAAGATACCTGTCCTTTTTGGGCATGGGCTTATACACCCGCTTCTGTGCTGCGGCGGCTTCCTGCTTTCTTTTTTCCCGTTTCCAGCCTTCCTTTCTGGAGCTGCGCTCTTCCCTTCCATTGGCGCCTGCCGCTCTCTGCAGGATCGCATCGATTTCTTCGATCCCTAAGAATGTCTCCTCCTGCTTTTTGGCTCCCCTTGGCCCGTTCCCTTCTGCTTCTTCCTTTTGATCCTTTGTCATAAGGCAGGAGTCCAGATGCATATGAAGAGGAACCTGATCCCATTTGACCACCACGCCCGCTCCGTGGGAACAAAAGACGGAATCCGCCGGATTTTCCACATCCCGCTCCGGGTCATAGGCTTTCTCCAAAAGCACACGCTCCTTATCGTGACAGGGGAAATATCCCTTCAGCCTGCAGGAAAGCTGTCCCTTTCCCGCCGTATAGGACGCCACCTGTGTCTGATAATCCTGCAGCTCACTGAGGGGAACAACGCCGGAAAGGGTTGTTTCCTCTTCCCCGGTTGCTTCTATGGCAAAAACAGCCTTTTTCTTTTCCAGATCTGTCATGGCTCTTCCCACTGCCTGCTGCGGCACGGTCAGGGAAAACTCATACCAGGGCTCCAAAAGCTCGCACTCCGCCTGCATCAGTCCCTGACGCAGCGCCCGGTAAACCGCCTGCCTGAAATCCCCGCCCTCTGTATGCTTCTGATGGGCCTTTCCCGACACCAGCGTGATCTTCATATCTGTAATGACTGATCCGGTCAGTACCCCTCTGTGTTCCTTTTCCTCTAAATGGGTCAGGATCAGCCTCTGCCAGTTGCGGTCCAGCAGATCCTCACTGCAGGCCGTTTCAAATACCAGACCGCTTCCCGCCTCTAAAGGCTCCATGAGCAGATGCACCTCAGCATAATGCCGCAGAGGTTCAAAATGTCCTACGCCCTCCACCGTGTTTTTGATGGTTTCCTTGTAAACAATGGCTCCGGTTCCAAAGGCCGCCTGAATTCCAAACCGATCCTGGATCAGCTCCTGCAGCACCTCTATCTGAACCTGCCCCATCAGCTTAGCACGGAGGGTTCTGGATTTTTCGTCGAAATCAATCTGAAGCTCCGGTTCCTCCTCGCAAAGCTCCCGCAGCTTGGGCAGCATGGTTACCGGATCGCAGCCCTCCGGCAGCAGGATCCCATAGCTTAAAACCGGTTCTAAAACAGGCATGATATTCTCCGCCTCCATGCCGAGCCCTTCTCCCGCAAAGGTTCTGGAAAGGCCTGTTACCGCACAGATGCTTCCGGGCATTGCCTCCTTTTGAAGTTCAAACTTCTCTCCATTATAAAACCGGATCTGACTGACCTTCTCCTCCCAGGTATAGCTGCCTGTCTCATCCTTTCCCGCTCCTGAAAGCGGCTGTCTGGTCTTAAGGCATCCTCCTGTAATCTTCATATGGGTGAGCCGGTTTCCCTGTCCGTCTCTTGTGATCTTGAACACTCTTGCGCCAAAGGCTTCCGGATAGGCTTTTGCCATGGCAAGCCGGGAAATCCCCTCTATCAGCTCCTTTACTCCCTCGTCCCTTAATGCCGATCCAAAGAAACAGGGAAATACCCTGCGGCAGGCGATCATTTTCCGTATGGTTTCTTCCGGAAGCTGTCCGCATTCCAGAAAATGCTCCAGCGCCTGCTCCTCACAGACTGCAAGCTCCTCAAGCAGCTCCCTCCGATCCTTTTGGGTAAAGTCTACAAAGCCCTCTCCCAACTTTCCGCGAAGCTGCCTTAACAGAAATTCCTTATCCGTTCCCGGCTGATCCATTTTGTTTAAGAATACAAAGGTAGGAATCTGATACCTCTTAAGAAGCTGCCACAGGGTATAGGTATGTCCCTGCACCCCATCGCTTCCGCTGATCACCAGAACCGCATAATCTAAAACCTGCAGCGTTCTTTCCATTTCTGCACTGAAATCTGCATGGCCGGGAGTGTCTAAGAGAGTCACTTCAAATTCTCCCATAGAAAGCCTTGCCTGCTTGGAAAAAATGGTGATTCCCCTTCTGCGTTCCTGACTGTCCGTATCAAAAAACGCATCCTTTCTGTCTACTCTTCCCAGCTTTCTGATCACGCCGCACTGATAAAGGACAGCCTCCGACAAAGTTGTTTTCCCTGCATCCACATGGGCAAGGATGCCGACTGCAAGCGGCTTCATCGGTTTCTTCCATGTGCCAGCCGGCCTAATTCCAGAGCGCCTAAAATTCCCTGATTATCCTGCAGGCTGGCAGGTACGATATAATGCTCCAGATCTTCCATTTCCTTTGTCCTGATATAGCCCCCCAGCATTTCCTTTACATAGCTTCTGATCATGGGAAAAAGCTGCTGCTGGTGCATAACGCCGCCTCCCAAAATGATCATTTCCGGGGAAACGGTCAGCACATAGCCTGTAATAGCCTGTGCAATATAATAAGCCTCCAGATCCCAGACCTCTTCTCTGCCTACAAGCTCTACGCCCTTTTTGCCCCAGCGCTCTTCAATGGCCGGGCCTGCTGCCATTCCTTCCAGACAGGTCTTATGATAAGGGCACTTGCCCTGATAACTGTCATCCTTTCTTCTTTGTACCATCACATGTCCGGCCTCCGGATGAAGCATGCCGTGAAGAAGCTTTCCTTCTATGTAAATTCCTGCTCCCACTCCGGTTCCGATGGTGATATACATTACACAGCTTTTTCCTCTGGCCTGCCCAAAAGTCACCTCGCCCAGCACAGAGCCGTTTACATCCGTATCAAAGCCCACGGGAACCCCAAGCGCATCCTGAAAAGCCCCTACTATGTTATAGTTCCGCCAGGCAAGCTTAGGCGTACTTGTGATATATCCATAGGTTTCAGACGCCGGATCAGAGTCAATCGGGCCAAAGCACCCGATCCCAAGTGCTTCCACCTTGGCCTTTTTGAAATATTCTACCATTTGGGGAACGGTTTCTTTGGGTGTAACTGTGGGAATGGAGATCTGCTCCCTGATGTTCCCCTTCTCATCTCCGATAGCGCATACCATTTTAGTGCCGCCCGCTTCTAACGCTCCAAGTATCATCTTTCCTTCTCCTTCTCTATGACTGATCATTTATTCTCTTTCTTCATCCTGAATTTAGTATACCATTTTCCCGGCAAACTGCACAAGAACCCATCCTTCCCTGATCGGTAAAAGTGCTGAAAATTTTCTTTTTTCCACCAGCCGCTGACATTTTTGTAAAAAAATGGGTAAAATATTAATCAGAAGGACAGGAGGTAATTTATGTTTGAAAAAGGTGAGTATGTAATCTGTGGAAATAACGGGATCTGCTGCGTCATGGACATTACCACGCTCCACATTCCGGGAGTGGATCAAAAAAGAGCTTATTATCTGCTGCGGCCTGTGTATCAGCCCGCCAGCACCGTATATGTTCCCGTAGATACCGAAAAGAGCTCTCTTAGGCGTGCGCTCTCCCAGACAGAGGCCAAGGAACTGATCAAAGCCATTCCCTCCATTTCCCTGATCCCCCTTGCCAATGAAAAGACCCTGGAACGGACTTACAAGGAATACATGCATCAGGGAACCTGCGAGGCACTGGTCAGCCTGATCAAGACCATTTATCTCAGGAAGGAAAAGCGGATCTCAAAGGGCTATAAGGTCACCGCCGTGGACAGCCGCTATTTCAAACAGGCAGAGGACTTTCTTTACGGAGAGCTTTCCATCGCCCTTTCCCTTTCTAAGGATGAAGTCCGCGCCTATATCACGGACTCCCTGGACAGGCACCCGGTTTCGTGATGGTTCCTTAACAACATCCTAATTTTATCCCCCCATTTTATAGGGCTAGAAGCATTTTTTGTATACTTGTTGTATATTTACAGCTTTGTTTTTCTCTCATGTACTTTAATTTTATCCCCCAAAAATG
>Ga0129315_1000524_pt1 | contig 29558 bp, 29 predicted proteins | sample Cm827metagenome_FD_94432 | JGI IMG/M metagenome (GOLD analysis project Ga0129315, IMG submission 94432) | Eastern black-and-white colobus group fecal microbial communities from Wisconsin, USA - Cm827 metagenome | ecosystem: Host-associated > Mammals > Digestive system > Large intestine > Fecal... | reverse complement strand
TGATTTTTTTGTATAACGATTTGATTCCACCTGCATAGCAGGTGGGTTTTGGTTTCAAGCATTTCCATTTTTCGGAACACGAAAAACTCCAATGCTTTCAACAGGCTAAAGCCCATACAAAAAGAGGAACCTCTGTCGAGATTCCTCCGAAAATAAACATATTAGTTTGTAATAACAAGTTCTGTTTCTTTATCAAATACATGGATCTTCTTCGGATCGAATGCAAATTTCACCTTGTCGCCTGTTCTTGCTGTTGTAGATGGGTCCACTCTTGCAGTCATGCCAGCTCCATCATAATCAAAGTATAAGAATACTTCTGCACCAAGCATTTCATATACACGGATTGTAGATTCGATTACAGTATCTGGAGATTTTGCGATAAACTCTGGTTCATCATGAACGTCTTCCGGACGAACACCAAGGACAACTTTCTTTCCATCATATCCGCCTTCAATAAGCTTTTTCGCTTTTTCTTCCGGAAGAACAATGTCAGCATCTCCTACAGTAAGTGTCACTTTATTTCCATTTACCTTACATACTGCATCCAGGAAATTCATCTGTGGTGATCCGATAAATCCAGCTACGAACAAGTTACATGGTGTATCATAAAGAGCCTGTGGTGTATCACACTGCTGAACGATACCACCGTTCATAACGATGATTCTTGTTCCAAGTGTCATAGCTTCTGTCTGGTCATGTGTTACATAAATGATTGTTGTACCAAGTCTCTGATGTAATTTAGATATCTCAATACGCATCTGTCCACGAAGTTTTGCATCCAAGTTTGAAAGAGGTTCGTCCATAAGGAATACTTCTGGCTGACGAACGATAGCACGTCCCATAGCAACACGCTGTCTCTGTCCACCTGACAATGCTTTTGGTTTACGGTCAAGTAATGCTTCCAGATCAAGGATCTTAGCTGCTTCACGAACTTTTCTGTCGATCTCATCTTTTGGTACTTTTCTTAATTTAAGACCAAATGCCATGTTATCGTACACTGTCATATGAGGGTATAATGCATAGTTCTGGAATACCATCGCGATATCTCTGTCTTTTGGTTCTACGTCATTCACTAATTTATCCCCAATATATAATTCACCGCTTGTGATATCTTCAAGACCGGCAATCATACGAAGTGTTGTTGATTTACCACATCCTGATGGTCCTACGAAAATGATAAATTCTTTATCTTCTATTTCAAGGTTGAAATCTTTTACTGCTTCATATCCGTTTGGATAAACTTTTTTAATGTTTTTTAATTTTAATCCTGCCACAATAAATTCCTCCTATTTATCTGCGCCAAATGCGCTAACCCTTTATACGATAAATTATATCTCTTCCTTTTTTCATTTTCCATGCCACAATTGCTCTTTTTTTCTTCTCAAAATGTACAAATTGCCCTTTAGTTACTCTTCGCGGTTCCTTTCCCGCTCCTTTCGGAGCTAAGACTGCTTATGTGGGCGAAGTTCCTGCTTCGCAGGCTTGATACGAGAACACTGGCAGATTCTTACACGCAAGCGTGTATCTTTTTTCACAGCTCTTCCCCCACATGCGCACTCGGTGCCTCTTCGAGGCTCCTTTCCCGCTCCTTTCGGAGCTAAGACTGCTTATGTGGGCGAAGTTCCTGATTTTCAAAGATCAGAATTCCTTCCACAATGATTACATTATTCGGCGCGATCGTAATCGTATCTTTGCTTCGATTATGAATGGTATAATCATAAATCGGGCACTCAATGCTCTCTCCTCTTTTCAACGCTTTCAAATGCTCAATCATCAATTCCGTATCAAACGCATTGGGATGATCATAATTCAAACGGGTTCTTTCTTCAAAATCCATATCATCATGTGCTTTGTAATAATTATCATGTTTGATAACCGTTACCTGCTCCGTAAACTGCGCTGCAATCTGATTCGTAAGTGTCGTCTTCCCACTTCCTGAACCTCCGGCAATTCCAATTATTAAACAATCACTCATTTCTTTGCCCTCCTGTGTTCATTAATCCAACAATGCTTTATATACCTCACGCTTTGCCATTCCGCGATCCTTCGCCACTTGTTTCATCGCTTCTTTCCGTTCCATTCCCTGCTTCTCGTAGAAATCCATGTGCTCCCGGAGGCTCATTTCTTCCCATTTGTTCACCTCTTCCTGGCGAATCTGCTCCCGGCTCTTTCCTTCGATTACAAGTACGCATTCTCCTCTCGGCTCCGTTTCTTCGTAATAGGCAATCGCCTCCGCAAAGGTTGTCTGAAATGCTGTTTCATGTTTCTTCGTCAGCTCTCTGCAGACGGTAAGTCTTCTGTCTGCTCCCAAAACTCCTTCCAACTCTCTTAAAGTCTTCAGCAATCGGTGCGGCGCTTCGTAAAGAATTATGGTTCTGGTTTCTTCCTGCAATTCTCTCAAAACATCTTGATGTTCCTTCTTGTCCGTCGGCAAAAATGCTTCAAATGCAAATCTTCTGGTAGAAAGTCCCGATAAAGTCAATGCCGTAATACATGCCGCAGCTCCAGGAAGCGATGTCACTTCAATTCCGGCTTCATAACACATTTTCACCAGCTCTTCCCCCGGATCAGAAATTCCAGGTGTTCCTGCATCTGTAATTAATGCAATATTCATTCCTTCCTGAAGCTTCTCCACCAACTTATGTCCTTTTTCTATTTTATTATATTCATGATAACTGGTCATAGGCGTTTTAATTTCAAAATGATTCAACAGCTTGATACTGTTTCTGGTGTCTTCTGCCGCAATCAAATCCACCTCTTTTAATGTGCGGATCACGCGAAATGTCATATCCTCCAGATTGCCGATCGGTGTCGCGCATAAATATAATGTTCCTGCCATATTTGCTCCTTATTTCTGCTGTTTCATTCCATATAAATCATAAATCCGCTTTGTGTAATCTCCGTCCTTCTCATACACAATCAACGGCGGTTCCACTTCTATACGGGATTTTGCATTTTTGACGCCTTCAATAAGAACCATATTCGGCTCTTTGTCTATGTATGGATGCACCAGACGCATACGCTTTGGCTCTATGCGCATCGCTGACATTTTCGTCAAAATCTCCACAAGTCGAAACGGACGGTGCACCATGTAAAAATGTCCTCCATGCTTCAGCATCTTATAACTCTCCCGCAGAATATCATCCAACGTACAGAGTACCTCATGCCTTGCAATTGCTTTGGCACTGTCCGGGTTGGCAAGTCCATGTCCCCCAATCATATATGGCGGATTGGTTGTGATCACATCCACAGTCTCTGCTCCGAAAATACTCGACGCTTCCTTAATATCACCCGTCACGATGGAAACTCTGTTTTCTAAACGATTATGAAGCACACTTCTTCGGGCCATGTCAGCACTTTCCTCCTGAATTTCCAGCCCTGTAAAATGCTTTCCCTCTGTCTTTCCGGCTAAAAGAATCGGGAGAACTCCCGTTCCTGTACCCAGATCAAGAACACATTCTCCCGTTTTCACTCTTACAAATGCGCTAAGCAGCACAGCATCCATTCCAAAACAAAATCTCCCCGGATGCTGAATTAATTCATAACCATTAAATTGTAAATCGTCTAATCGCTCTCCTGCTTTCAAATTAGTTGTCATCTAACTTTGACGCTCCTTCACCCTTTTCCAGAGCTGCAAGCTCTTTCATTTCCTGTTTTGTCAGTCTTACTTCTTTCCTGCGTTTTGCTTTGAATTTCAATTCACTGACTTTATATTCGCGAATCTCTTTTTCATCATTATCAAGGTTTACAACTACTTTCACCAACTGACGAAGCACGCTTAATGAAGCCACTTCCCCACGAAGTCCTTCCGGAGTTGTCACCGTATCTCCTACAGATGGAAGATGGCTGTTCAGCTCTTCATAGGTCTCTTCTTCATTGGTAAGACAGCACATCAGTCTTCCACAAACGCCCGAGATCTTCGATGGATTCAGTGATAAATTCTGTTCTTTTGCCATCTTAATGGAAACCGGCGCAAATTCTGATAAATAAGTGTGGCAGCAAAGTTCACGGCCACAGACACCAATTCCACCGCGGATCTTTGTCTCATCTCTTACACCGATCTGGCGAAGTTCGATCCTTGTGCGAAATACTGCTGCCAAGTCCTTTACCAGTTCACGGAAATCAATTCTTCCGTCTGCGGTAAAATAAAACAATACTTTATTATTATCAAATGTATACTCTGCATCGATAAGCTTCATCTCAAGACCGTGTTTGTGAATCTTCTCCAGACAAATATCGAATGCTTCTTTCTCTTTCTTACGATTCTTTTCTTCTATTCTATAATCTTCTTCTGTGGCTACACGAATAACAGATTTCAACGGTTGTGTGATCTGTTCCTCTTCTACTTCCTTTGGTCCGGTCACAACATTTCCAAATTCCACCCCACGCGCAGTCTCTACAATGACATGATCGCCTCTTTTAATTTCTAACTTTCCAGGGGAAAAGAAATAAATCTTCCCCGCAGTGCGAAAACGGACGCCTATTACTTTTACCATTCTCTAATTCTCCTTTATTGTCAATAACAGAAGCTCCATTACCAGATCAAAATTCACATTAGCCCTGAGCCTTGCTTTCGCTTTCTCAATTGCCTCCAAAATAATTTCAATTCCTTCATACGAACTTTTTTTCGCACGCTCTTTCATGTACTTGATCTGATCTGCAAAAATCACTCTGTCTATGCTCTTCGTTGCTTTGTAAATCAGCACATCTCTGTACCAAATCATAAGCACGTCCAGATAATCTGTAATGTCCAGTTTATATTCCGAACAGCGCTTCACCGCCGCTGACAGCTCGCTGACAGACATAGTATCAATTTCCCTTAAAAGCCTGACGGCATCTTCTCTGATTTCATTGAAATATTCAGACTTCGCAAGCATGACAGCTTTTCCAATATTTCCCTGTGCAAACGCAGTACAAACATCTGCCTTGTAATCTGGAATCTGTAACTCTTCCATTAAATATTTTTTCACCAACTGGTCTTTAATATTACGGAATTTGAGCATTACACATCTTGAACAGATCGTCGGCAATAACTTCTGTGCATTTTCTGTCAGAAGAATAATGATCGCATACGCAGGCGGCTCTTCGATCGTCTTAAGAATTGCATTCTGCGCCTGCACCGTCATCAGGTCGGCTTCCGGAATGATATAAATCTTATATTTACTACTATATGGCTTCACCTGAATGTCTTCATTGATCTGTGTACGAATATCATCCACACTGATAGAATTCGGCTTCTCATGCTTTACAGTGATAATGTCCGGGTGATTTCCGGAAACAGACTGCCTGCACGAATGGCATTCATAACATGGGTCATCTCCACCCTTCTCGCATTGCAGTGTCTGTGCAAATAAATAAGCAAGGAGCTTCTTTCCAGAACCTCTCTCCCCATTAAAAATATACGCATGAGATACTTTATCCTGATTGATCGCGTTCTTTATATATTGAATGATATCGGTATGTCCTATAACATCTTTAAATCCTGACATAGTTTTACCCTCTTTTATAAATTCATTTGGTTTACACTTTAGTATATCATAAAAATAAGGGAATACCTAGAGGAAAATTTGGATGTTGCAAACAGAAAGCGGCGATATTTCCGGAAAATAATCCAATGAAATACTTCGCCGCTTCTGGTTCGTCTAAAATGTTATGTTATTTTGATCATGAAATCCGATTTTCATAGAAAGATACGTTTCTAGGTGAGGAACTCTTCTAAAATTTCCCTGATGCGCGCCTCCTTCCCTGAATCGAAGCTTTCCCGCTTCTCTTCTACGATTTTTTCAGATTCCTCAACAGCCACAGGGGCAGAGGCAGCAACCACCGGCTCTTCCGGCACGATTTCTCTGGCTTTCTCCTTCTCTTTCTGCTTCTCCCTCTCCTTTTCATACCGATGTGCATATGTATTGCCAAGAAAGTCGACCATATACACCTTCGCCGCTTTCAAACGATATTCCTCATCCATCAGCAGGTGCAGAACGGTCATAAACAAGGTTCCTATCGCTCCATAGACTAGATACCTCGCAACTTCCATATTTACCATTCCGAAGGAATAAGCTCCAAATGCCCCGAATACACATAGAAACGTAAACATTCCGGTACAGATCACTTTCATCCGCCTCCACGAATACAACCGTAATCCACATACGCGATATTCGTATACATATTTATCCACAAATGCCCTTACATTCTGCACCTTATCATGCACCATGCAGGCATGTTCGTATTTTGCCCGTAAAAGTTTCATCAGTGCGTGTTCGCTTTTTCCCATGTCCTGTGCTGCGCTACTTAAGCGTTTTAACGAAACGGCCACAATTCCCTGCGCGATAAGCGCGATGAGGAGGAATCCGCCGGCCAAGTAGAAAAGAACTTGTTCTGTAAATAATGTCTTTAACATAAAAAGAACCCTCCTTCTTTGATTTGTCGCCTATTATAACGCAAATTTAGGAAATTGGGTTCTATAATCGTTCGCCTTCTTTTGACAGGACTGTCTCATTTTTTGCCAGATCTGGTCATCTCCAGATCTAAGCTCGCTTACATTCTTTTAAGCAAATTCATCATAAGCCTTAATAAATGCCAAATTGCGTGCTTCTCAAAGGTTGGATAATCCATCACAGCGCTGTTGTCAGCTTTGTCCGAAATCGCACGAATAATGACGTACGGAATTTTGTTAAGATACGCTGCCTGTGCGATGGCTGCCCCTTCCATCTCCGCACATCTTCCTGCAAATGTATTTACAAGATACTCTTTTTTCTCTTCACCGGAAATAAACTGGTCCCCACTGACCACTCTTCCTATAAATGTCTGGATGTCCGGATTCTCTTCTTCATTTGCAAGACGGGCGGCCTCCACCAGCTTTTCATCAGCCGGGAATGCGAACGTATCCATTCTCGGAATTTGTCCCACCGGATCGCCCAGCGCGCTTACATCCATGTCATGCTGCACTGCATCCGTGGAAATTACGATATCCCCAATATTGATCTCTGCATCTAGCGAACCTGCCACACCCGTATTGATCAGCATATCCACACCAAACAAATCCACAAGAACCTGTGCACAGATTCCTGCATTCACCTTACCAATACCGCTGCGTACTACTACAACATTCTTTCCACAAAGTGTCCCTTTCACAAAAGTCATTGCTGCTTTTTCTACGATTTCATCTACTTCCATTGCCTGCTTCAAGCTTGCAACTTCCTCTTCCATTGCTCCGATAATTCCAATCATCTTTCTTCCTCCAAGCTTCTTTTGTCCCTGACGGACAATCCTCATAGATCATTTTCATCCTTAAATCTAAAAAAATTATAACAGATTCCGTCCTCAATACCTAGTATTTTCCTTTCTATTTTGCTATAATCTCTTAAAATTGATGTTGAGGTCAGAAGATGCCTGACGAATTGTGCTGTGCTATGCACTCCCACAATCCTACCTAATATTCAAATATCGTGCGGCATACACTGGCAATACCAAGGAGGAAAAATCATGAACTATATACCATGCGGAGTTTGTTCCAGAGAAATTCATTTTGAATTAGATGCGGACGGCAAAATTCACAACGCCTGCTTTATCGGAGGATGTAACGGAAATCTGAAGGGGATCTGTTCACTGATCGAGGGAATGGATGCAAAAGAAGTGATTCGCCGTCTGGAAGGCATTCGGTGCAACCAAAAGCCGACTTCCTGTCCAGACCAACTTGCGCGCGCTCTCAAAGAATGTGTAAAATAATTTATCGTAAACGAGATAAAACACGCTTTGCGAGTTTTACTCGTTCGTGTGCGGCGGCGAATGGAAATATAAGCATTTCCGCTCACCTTGTACCTTCGCGTAAATCGAAAGGAGCAGACCCGGGGAAACAGGTCTGCTCTTTTGGGTACTTATGTTTTTTTGTTAGTAGTTTAATAGAATTGTAAATCTAAAATATAAAACCATTTAATCTTCAAAAAGCGGTGTAGAAAAATATCTTTCTGCTGTATCTGGAAGAATAGTAACTACTGTTTTACCTCGCCCAAGCTTTTTCGCCAGTCTGAGGGCTGCTGCCACGTTTGTACCACCCGAGATACCACAGAGCAGACCTTCCTTTTTCGCCAGTTCTCTGGCCATCTGAACCGCCTCTTCGTCACTGACGATTACGATATCGTCGTAAACTTCCTGATCTAAAATCTCTGGTATCAGGCCATCACCGATTCCCATTTGGATATGGCTCCCCACCTTTCTGCCTGAAAGCAGGGCTGCATGCTCCGGCTCAATTGCCCATACAGCAGCGTCTGGATATGCATTTTTAATCGCTCTTCCAACTCCGCTGATCGTACCGCCGGTTCCAATTCCCGAACAAAATCCGTGAATTGGTTTTCCGACCTGACTGACAATCTCTGCCCCAGTCTGTTCCAGATGAACCCGATAGTTGGCCATGTTTTCAAATTGCTGCGGTACAAATACGCGTGGATCTTCTTTCTTAAGATCTTCCGCCATCTGTATACATGCCTGAATACATTTTCCTATATCACCGTCATCATGGATCACTCTGATTTCCGCACCGTAATGTCGTACCAGTTTCCGTCTTTCTTCACTCACAGAATCAGGCATAATAATAATTGTCTTATAACCTCTCACTGCACCAACTAAAGCTAAACCAATTCCCTGGTTCCCGCTTGTAGGTTCGACAATAATTGTGTCTTCCCTGATTATGCCTTTTTCTTCCGCTTCTTGTATCATATGCAGGGCCGTTCTGGTTTTGATTGATCCGCCTGCATTTACAGCTTCGAACTTCACCAGGATTTCCGCCATATCAGAGTCTGGAATTCTCTGAAGCCGGATCATCGGGGTGCCTCCTACTGCTTCTAAAATATTATTATATACCATATTCTAAACCTCCTGCGACAGCATCTTCCGGCTGTCTTGCAGTCCCGACATGTCGCACACCTTATGCTTTAGTATATTGCGTAATTCCGGAAGTTGCAACTCTAAAGTCAGGTTTTGTCAGTTTTTTATAAAGACTCTGCAGCATCTTTATAGACTGTCAGGCGTTCAGAACGATTCCGAAGCCTATGGGGTAGGCTCCTTTTTTTGCGACGTGGAAAATGGCGATGGATATGCCGAAATCCATTTCATCATCTTCCATTGGGGTCTTGTGTCTTTTTTCTTAGCGCTAAATGCTCTGTCAGAACACTCGTCCAACCACTAATACACTTCGAGGAATCATGGTGCTAAAAAATAAGGCCTGTGTATTTTTAGCTTCATAATCATCGAGAGGGCCGATTAGTGGCTGGAAGAGCTTCCCGAAGGGAGCTCGATAAAATTATTTAATATAAAGTGCATCCGTATAAGAATGTCCCGAATCACTGGACGCATAATGGCTGCAACTCACACGATAATAGTAACCTCTTGGCACCGTCAATTCTTTGCTGGTACTTACATATGCTGCGTTTGTCTTTGCAGCACTCCATGTATGATAGTTTCTCCAAACTCCATTATCCAACCATTGTACCTTTACCGTAACCGAAATTTCATCCACAAATCTCTGTCCCGTCGTACTTCCACCGACACCGATTTTTCCATCACCTGGTTTCGTAATGGTAGAAGTTCCACTCTTTAAATAATATCCTCGTGGCATAATCTGAATTTCTCCAGTTGATTCACTGGCATCGTCCAGAAGATAAGATCCATCTACACAGACCAGGTCTTCCGCTTCCTGTGCCTGCACACTTCCTGTCATTCCAAAACTCACCGACAAAACCAATGTCAAAATCAAAGCAATTGCTTTTTTCATCCTGTTTTTCCTCCCTTCTACTATAATAACGATTGAGCGAGAAAAAACTTACGCGAAAATCTAAAATTTTTTAATATTTTTTAAAATTTTTTCGATTTCAGCCTCCGGAAGGGTGGTTGTGGCATTAAAAATGTACTGTACATCCTGATAATCAAACTGTGCAGCATACGCTATCTCACTACTATCCTCAACTTTATACTCTTGCAATTGAATAGATATTCCATCAACCAAAAACGTTGTTTCATTCACAAGTTCATCTTCCATCATGTATCCGTGCGATTTATTTACACAATTAAATACCATCTGATATTCTATAATTGAACCATCACACTGAAAAATAATAGTTGCCCGATTTAATAGTACATCCATTTCATAATCTACAATCCCCATATTATCTGGCATATAATCTAATTGAATAATATCTACCTGAAAGGTATCCTTGATTTCTTCATATATCGCTAATTCTGATTCTTCCGTAGCCTCAACATTATTTTCATGTTCTCTTTCAGAATTAACTCGTATCATATCACCATTCCCGAAAAATACTTCTTTCAGCTCCGTCACCAATGGCACTTCTCCCATCGCACTCATTCCCATCACCATGACGAGCACAGCCACCACCGCAACGAGCAGATATACCCGTCTCTTCTTTTTCCTAAATGTAATCACTTTCTGATCTGTATCGCTGGAATCCTTCCTGTCATCGCCAATTGTATTTTCCTCCTGCATCTGAAGCTCTCTTCCGAGACGCAATGCTTCTTTGTCTTTCTCTGACAGTTGTTCGTACACTGCCCGTTCTTCTTCCAGCTTCTGAATCTTCTGCATCATCTCCTCTTCCGCCTCTTCTGGCATAGTAAGTCCCTGCAAAGATTCATCTTCCTCTATTTCCGCCAGAATCTCCCTGGCTTCCCTGTCAAGTTCAGCCTTTAAAATGTCTTCCATTTCTTTCTGCTGTTCCTGCATATTTTTCATTCAAGGCACCTCCTCAAACTCAGTTTTTTTCACACATCTCTTGACCTTTTTTTCTTCTGTGCTTAATATGATAATGCCAGGGTCAAAAGGTCCTATATGACATGCTTGCATGTCGTTACATGACTTTGAACCTTAGGAATCATATGTTAATTATTGGCACCTGCCAGAAATCAGGAGGAAAATGTATGAAACGTATTATGTTAACAGGCGGCGGTACCGCCGGCCATGTGACACCTAACATTGCATTATTACCACGTTTAAAAGAACTTCAATATGATATACACTACATTGGTTCGTACAAAGGAATCGAAAAGGAACTGATCGAAAAGCAGCGGATTCCTTACCATGGAATCTCATCCGGGAAGCTTCGGCGCTATTTCAGTTTACAGAATTTCACCGATCCTTTTCGTGTACTTAAAGGTTTCTCAGAGGCTGACAAACTCATCAAAAAATTAAAACCAGATGTTATCTTCTCAAAAGGCGGATTCGTCAGTGTTCCTGTCGTGATCGCCGGAAAGCGCAACCATGTCCCTGTCATCATTCACGAGTCCGATATGACTCCAGGGCTTGCAAATAAGATTTCCATCCCTTCCGCATATAAAGTATGCTGTAACTTCCCGGAAACGCTCAAGGCTCTTCCTTCCGGTAAAGCCGTTCTGACCGGTTCTCCGATCCGTCAGGAACTTCTCACCGGAGATAAAGAAAAAGCACGTAAATTCTGTGAATTCACATCAGATAAACCAGTCATCATGGTTGTCGGTGGAAGTTTGGGTGCGGCTGCCGTCAACGATGCTGTCCGCGGCATTCTCCCTGAACTTCTGAAGGACTTTAACGTCATCCACCTCTGTGGAAAAGGAAAGCTTGACCCTTCCAAGATCAACTGGGATGGTTATGTTCAGTTCGAATATATTCAGGAAGAGCTCAAGGATCTCTTTGCCCTGACGGATATCGTCATTTCCCGTGCCGGTGCAAATGCAATCTGCGAGCTCCTTACCCTTCGGAAACCGAATCTTCTGATTCCACTTTCTGCAAGCGCCAGCCGTGGGGATCAGATTTTAAATGCTCACTCTTTTGAACGACAGGGATTCAGCAAGGTAATTGAAGAAGAAGCGCTCACCAGTGAACTTCTGCTTTCTACCGTGCGTGAATTATATGCGCAGCGCGCGGATTATGTGGAAACCATGAATCAATCCGGCCAACAAAATCCAATCGAAACCATCATCGGTCTGATTGAAGAGGCAGTACAAAAATAAACAGGTACTAAGTATTTTGCCCTTCCGAGACCTCAAACGCAAAACAGGTGTCAATCCGACACCTGTTTTGATACACTTATGGTGGGATTATTATTTTTCTTTATCTGGCTTATAATTTTCCCTAACCCATCTTTTTGCTCTATGTAATACACCGTGTAACACCCCAATACTTACTCCCAGAATATCGGCAACTTCCTGTTGTTTTCTTCCCTCGCAATAAACCATCGTCACAGCTTCATACCAACGCTCATTTATCTCATACAATTGATCCAGCAAATATCTTCCTTCCTGAATTCTGTTCTCCGTCTCAATTCTATCAAGTACAGTTTCTTCTGCACTTGGAACCATTTTCACTTTTTCTTCATCGAAAACAATATTTTCATCCGGAATTTCCCGGATTCCTTTCTTCAGATAATCGAGTGCCGCATTCTTTGCAGTTATAACCAGCCACTGAAACAAATAGTCTTCCTCATACGTATTAAAGTGTTCATATAACTTTATGAAAACTTCTTGTGTTATCTCTTGAGCTACATGATAATTAATGTTAGAGTATCGCATTACAATCTTTAAAATCACATCTTTGTGTTCTTCATAGATGGCACGAAACGCATCTATGTTTTTATCTTTTGTATGCATGTGCGCTCCTCTATTCACTCATTAGACATTTTTTTATTTCTTTATTCTCGCCAATATATCTTCTTTATCATCGTCTGTAAGTTTTCCACTCTTCCATCCAAATCCGGCATCATCTCCTTTATACCTTGGAATCAGATGCATATGAAAATGAAATACCGTCTGTCCGGCCACTTCTCCATTATTCTGAACAACATTGTAACCATCACAGCCAAGCACTTCTGTGAGCTCCGTTACCATTTTCTTTGCAAGTATAAATGCTTTGCCTGCCAACGCTTCATCAATTTCGTACAGATTTGCGTAATGCTCTTTTGGCAGAATCAACGCATGCCCTTTTGTTGCCGGACCAAGATCTAAGATTACTCTGAAATCTTCATCCTCATAAAGTGTTGCGGAAGGAATTTCTCCATTCGCAATTTTACAAAAAATACAATTTTCATCTTTCATATCTTATCCTCCTTAAAAAATATATTTGATAATCTTTCCCACCAATGCTAAACTAAACTTATTTCAGAAAGGCGGTACGATTATGTCATTTACATCCAACGATTATGAACAGTTACAACAGTTGATAAACGAAAGTCCTGAAAATCAGGTTCTGATTCAGAAACTTCTAGACTACCAGCAATATACCATCAGTAAGATCAGTCATGAACTTCGCAATCCGCTGACCTTTGCCTACAGCACGTTTCAGTTGATCGAATCCCAGCACCCGGAGGTTACTTCTTACAAATATTGGGACAGCCTGCGCGGCGACCTGGAATTCATGAGTCAGCTCCTTGCAGAACTATCCACATATAACAATAGCCAGCGCCTACATAACAGAGCTTTTTCTTCTCTGGATTTTCTTCGGAAAATATGTCTTTCCTTCGCAGCTTCCTGCGTGGATACAGAGATCGAATTTACCTCAAAAATTCCCGACTCACTTCCGACAATTACCGGCGATGAGCTAAAATTAAAAGAAGTGCTTCTGAACCTTCTGAAAAATGCCAAAGAAGCTGTCGGCTCACAAGGAGCAATTCACCTTCTGGCCGAAATGAACGAGAATCATCTCATCATTCATATTTCCGACAATGGCTGCGGTATTCCTTCCGAACATCTGGACACCATTTTTGATGCTTTCATCACTCACAAATCAGGTGGAACCGGACTGGGGCTTTCCATCGCAAAACGCGTGGTCGAAGCCCACGGAGGAACCATTTCCGTCTCCTCAGTTGCTGGTCAGGGAACCACTTTCCTTCTAAAACTTCCTGTCACATAACCTTTGAGATGTCAAGCATCTTTTGACCTCAACATCATCTCTGAATCTTTATTATAAAAAACGGGCTTGCCTTTGACAAGCCCTGAAAGTGGAATATTTTAGGAAAATTTAAATTTTCTTTTTACTTTTTCAGATGTTTGATAATCCGAAGTGACCCTTTTCTGGTTCCCCTCTTATGCACCTATAAAGTTTTTGGCAAGTTCTACCGCTTCAATTGCATTCCTTGAATATCCATCTGCACCAATTTTCTCTGCAAATGCAGATGATACAGGCGCACCTCCAACCATAACTTTTACTTTATCGCGAAGACCTTCTTCTTTCAAACGATTAACGACCGCTTCCATTCCCGGCATCGTCGTCGTCATAAGTGAAGAAATCGCAACAATATCTACATCATTTTCTTTCACATAATTTACAAATACTTCCACCGGGACATCTCTTCCGAGATCATGCACTTCAAATCCGCCTGTTTCCAACATGATTCTTACAAGATTCTTTCCAATATCATGTGTATCTCCTTCAATAACTCCAATTACAACTTTGCCTGCGCTTAACCCTTCTGTATTTGGAAGATATTTCTGAAGTTCTTCGATTCCTGCATACATTGCATCAGAACAGATCATAAGCTCAGGAACAAAATATTCTCCTTCTTCATACATTGCACTTGCTCTTTTCATACCGTCAACCAGTCCCAGGAGCATGCCTTCTTGTGCATCATATCCGGCATTTATATACTCTTTTACTACATCAACAACTTCTTCATCTTCCATTTCAAATACACAATCTGATAATTTCTGTAACAATTCTTCCTTTGTTGCCATCCAATTTTCCTCCAATAAAATTCTATTTCAGTACTACTTCTTTGATCGAACCCGTTTTCAATATATAGTCAACATTTTTCACACACTGTTGCCCCACAATCTTTGCTCTTCCAATCGTTTCGATACAACCCTGTCCATATGAAATTTCTCCAGAAACCGGAACATCTCTGAACTCCGCATGGTCTGTTCCCAGAAGTGCAAAGGTGGTCTTCGGGCAAAGCATAATCATCATATGTTCATCAGCGAAACTTTCAAGTTTTTTTATAAATTCATAAGTGAAATCTTCCACCATCTGTTCCGCCATCTTAGGCCCCAGAATATTCACTCCTCCAGCAGAATCTGCATAACTGATAAAATCAACTCCGAATTTTTTTGCCTCTTCTACATAACGCAAGATTGCCTCTCCTACTTTCCAGAACACTTCTTTCATAAGCTCCGGATCCTTACGCATCCCTTTGAAAATATGTTTAGCATCGATCAGAACATTCAATACCGTAATCGGTCCTGACACTTCAAGCGCCACATGCTCGCTCTGCTCTCTGAGCATTTTGCAGGCAAGAAGCACTTCATGGATTCTGCCTTTCGTAAAATCAATTTCTGGCAGATTAACTAAATCTTCATAATTTGTATAGACATATTCCCTGGCTCTAGGTCCCGCTACTTCATTTCCTAATGTAATAATACCTCCCAGCGCTTCCGCTTCTACCGTGTGACAAAAAGGGAGAATACACATAGTGTTCCCCTCATTTTCTTTATTAGCTTTCGACAGTGTCGCCATCATATCTGCGTGAAGATATGCGTCTGGAAAGGCAAGACCTGATTTCTTTGCCACTTCCGGACTGTTTTCAGATGCATGATCGTATGTGCATTTAAAATCTTTGATATCTTCCATATATTTAACCTGTCTTTCTATTTATCCTCTTGAACGAAATCCGGGAAAATCAGGCAATCAGAAAATAATCTTTCGTATCCCTTTGTTGCCCCAAGTTCCATATAATCCATGTAACCTGCCAGATCTTCCATCTCTTTTTTTACTTTTGCTGACATCAATGCCATGTAGGCTCCCGTCTTTGACGAATTTCCTACATATACAAGTTTATCCTTCACTTCTTTCGGAAGAATTCCTGTTCCCACTAAAGACTCTGCCGGCAAATGTGCTCCAAACTGTCCGGCGATCATCACTTTATCAAGGTCCTCCATCGCAATTCCCGCTTTGTTGAGAAGCGCAATAAAGCCCGATAAAATCGCACCCTTCGCCAACTGAACCTGACGAACATCTCCCTGGGTAATAAGAAGCTTTTCCGGTTCTTCGGTCATAATAAATTCTCGCTTAATTCCATTAGCCTGAAGCATCTTGTAACGATAATCATTTTCATCCAATTGCTTCAATTTGATAAAGGCACCTTCCTTGCGGACGAGGCCTACTCTTAACAATTCTTTTACAACTGCAAGAATCCCGCTTCCACAAATGCCGGCCGGTGCTTCATCTCCAATTACTTTCAGCTTAACACCTTCTTCTGTAATCTTTACATCTTCAATAGCACCTTCTGCGGCACGCATTCCGGCACTGATATTCATGCCTTCCAGCGCAGGACCGGCTGCACAGGAACAACAAAGAAGCCTTCCTTCATTGGAAAGCACAATTTCCCCATTCGTTCCGATATCAATAAAGAGCACATTTCCCTTTTCTTCCTTCAATTGACATACATAAGCTCCTGCCACAATATCCGCTCCAATATAAGCTGATACCGATGGAAGACAATAAAGTCTTGCACCTTCTGCCGCCCGGATGCCAATTTCCTCCGCCCTGACATCTTTTGCTCTCACAAACATCGGCGCATATGGCGCCTTGCCAATCGAAGTCGCATCTACCCCGAGCAGCATATGCATCATAGTACAGTTCGCACCTACAGTAATTTCATAAATGTTTTCTCTCTGAATTCCTGCCTGACTGCAAATATCTGCAATCATATCATTGATCGATTCTACGATTGCTTTCTGTAATTTTTCTATTCCATCTTCCGGATGCTCCAACTCATAAGTGATTCGCGTAAGAACATCGAGCCCAAAATGTTTCTGGGCATTGATCATAGACGAATTTGCCAACTCTTTTCCTGTCAGCATATCAATCAGTGTACACACAACCGTTGTCGTCCCGATATCTATCGCAACACCATATAGCATATTTGTTGTATCGCCCTCTTCTACCTGGATTACATCATTTCCATGAACCACAACCGTAGTTATGCCCGGAACAAATTTTGTTGTTTTCAAGGCAGAAAAACACAATTCATGTCCAACCTGCATTTTAATCTGATCCTCAAACGGTGTCTGGTCCTCCAGCGTTGGTTTGTGAATTTCAATTACCCTTTTTGTAATATCCAGATCAAATTCGAACTCTGGAACATAGCCGCTTGTAAGAACTTCATGCTTTCTTTCCTTTTGCATAAGTTCTATTTCAAGGTCACTTTCCGGTTTCACAAGACACGAAAGACGCACGCCTGCTGCCAGCTCTTCCTCTTTTAAAAGCTTTAATTCCGTTTCTCCTGGTTCTGTAAGAAAGCCATCCACAATCTTTACGCGGCATTTCCCACAGACTCCTTTCCCGTTGCACGGGTTGTCCACAAATATTTTCTGAACAAGAAGAATTTCCAAAAGAGTTCTTCCCACTTCATATTCATACACTCTGCCTGACGGCTGTACTGTTATTTTAGGCATTTTACATTTCCTCTTCTTCCAGTGAAGTAATCTCTTCCACCTTATCAAACGTCTCTTCATCCAATTTTAAAGTCTTAAGAATTGCCTGAATATTGGCAATCGGTGACCTTGTCCCCAGTCCACACGCCGGTGCAATAATATCCGAACCACCTCTCACACAATATTTCGTCAGCTTTTCAACACGTTCTTCATCTCCAAATTCCAGTGCAAATGTACTTACATTTCCCATCAGAACGCGATCTCCCAGATTCGCCCTCGCTTCCTTCATTGGGACAACTGCATCAAAACTAAGTGCATCTGCATGCACCATATTGATTTGTTTATATACGCTTCGCATCTGTCCGCAAATATGCACAATAGTTCCTGCATGCTTGTTTTTGATTCCATCCAGAAGCATGTTCAAATATTTAACCGCATATTCTTCAAAAAACTTTGGTCCAAGAATCTCTCCAGTTCCGCTCGGATCTGAAATTGCAATAACATCTGCTCCCGCCTCAATCATTGCATTTCCAAATTCAATCAACTGTTTCGTTACAAAAGTCATAAATTCGTGTGCTTCTGTTCTACATTTTCTTAGTTCCTTATAAAAGGAAACCGGATCTACTACAGAACTTGCCGTACTGATCGGCCCTACCAGATTTCCAATGATTGGAACATCCAGATTCTTCTCTTTTAAAATACGTATTGCATCCAACACCACTTTTGTACGCCCTTTACTCATATCTGCTCTGCTTAATGTTCTCCAGTCTTTCACTGAACTTGCAGCGTATGCGGTTACATGTGGTTCAAAATTTCTTGTACCCATGGTAACTTCCGCACCCATCGCTTCCGCTTCCACAGTCATGCAGAATGGGACACCGACATTTTCAAAACATCCCTGCTCATAACTTGCAAGTGCAAGTTTTGCCATCATCTCTGCATCTGTATGTGCCTCCGGCCATGTAATTCCACAAATATCCATCAAATCCGTAGTAATCATATTCATCATACCACCTGGGCAGATGCAAGGTGGGCGGTCTACCGCCTCATTGTGTAATGCTCTATTCAGACGTTCTTTTTCGGTCAACATATTTTTCTCCTGCTTCATTTTACTCTATTATACAATATTCAATAATTGTCTGGCAAGTTTTACGACTTCTACTACTATAATAATCACTTTTCCCTGCCAAAAAGATGCTTTGGCTCAATGTTAACATGAGCTTTAGCATTCGAACAAATTGATATTTTCTATATACATATCAAATTTATCTATTGCTATTTTCTTTTCAAAAAGCTCACCAATTCCCGCAAGATTGTAGCTTTTTGAAATTGCTGATTATTCACTTTTTCTCCATTCTGTGGTAATACAACCGATTTGTTATATTTAATATCGTAATATAACAACCGGAAATCAACAAGGGGTATAAATAAATTATGAAACGTAAAATAATAGAACTCTGAACTAAATAATAACAGCCACATCGGAAATGATTCCAATGTGGCTGTTCCTGTCAATAACCTCCTATAGCATTTACAATGGAATCGGTGATTCTCCTTTGATGTTTATGCTGATAATATATATTTAGTTTTTAAATCATTACAACAATTATAGTTTATGAAGCCTTCCTTCTGCAAACGACCGACAACAATGCCACAGAGGATATTGTTCTCCTGAGCAAAGGAACAAATGGACGCTTTTGAAAAATCATTCTGGATAGTAAATGCATTGAATTCTTCAGCCGGAATCAATATTTCTTTTGCAAATCTATCAGCAGCATCTTCGTCCTCATCAGTTGTTCCATTCGTTTGATTAATATGACCAAGTAAAATATGACCAAGTTCATGGAATAAACTAAACCAGAATTTATCTGCATCTTTGCCACGTACTGTTATGCCAACAACTATTTTATTTCCATCATAGAAAGTTGCACCATGAAGGAAGGAACCTCCGATATGCGGGAGAAAAACAAGGGCAATTCCACATCCGGCTAATAATTCTATTAGCTTTGGACAGAAATCTGCTGGATCCATTGTTGTCATACTTCTGATTTCTGGCAGTCGCTTCTTAAGAGATTTTAGATTGATTAATGAAGTCTCAATAGTACGAGCTTCTAGTTTTGCTTTCTGAGCCCATGCCAACAATGCAAGATTACTTTTCTCGCTCTCAGCTAATCTACGGCATGCTATTCTTGATAACTGCATATCTTCAATAATTTCTAAGTTTACAACCTCAAAATATTTTCTCAGATATATTACTTTTTCAGTAGAATCTCTGGTTTCCGGAACCCAACCATTCTTTGACATTTCACGATACGGTAATTTTTTTGCAAGCTCCTTATCGGCATCCATTTCGTTTTCTGCATTTGCTTTTACGAGTTTTTCACGATAGGTAGCCTCTAACTTATTCCAAAACTTGGCAGGCATACCTAATACCATTTCTAAACGAACTGCAACATCCGTAGTCAACTGAACTTCGCCATTGATTAATTTACTAATATGTTTTTCAGACATACCCATACGCAACGCAAATTCTTTCTGGTTAAGTCCTCTGTCAAGCAATTGCTCTTTGATCGTTGCTCCCGGTGGTGTTGCAATAAAACTGCGACTTTTCACCATCGTAATACCTCCTTAAATGAAATGAAAATTAGTGATAATCTACAATTTCCATTATGTTTGCAATTTGAATTTCATTCCCTATTTTTTCAAAAATTAATCGATAGGGATGAACTAAATCCATTGCGTATTGGCCTTTTCGGCTCCCCTTTAGTGGATGGCATCTCCCGATATGGAATTGAACCATCTCTTCAACAGTATCGGATGCATCTATTTCATCTATACGCTGATGGATTTTTTCAGCCATTTCTGAACCATATTTTTTTCGCCCTCACTTGCGATTGTACACACCTTTTCAATCTTGTGAGTTTTATAAGTTATTTTCAATCCATCACCTCTTTTACAAATTCACCTTTAAGGTAAATTAATTATATATTTTTTTATATTGAATGTCAATCAAATCAATTAACCTTGCAGGTAAATTTATAATAACATAAACTCTTTAACTTTGAAAAATAGAAGCTGTAAAAAGCCCCGCCATACTATAAAATCGCCAGTGCCGGCATTTGCCGGAACTGGCGATTCCTGATTAAGTACTTAATAAATAGACCAAATAATATTCATATAGGAAGCAATATCTTGCTCCAGTGCTCGTGTTGCACTGTCAACATCATTCTTCTCCATATACTCTATAACTTTCAGGTGATTTTCGCACCCCATTTTTATAGTCTGAATACCCCATTTTTCCCAATGTCTCTGAACATAGGCTCTTGCCAATATGCCTATACTTCTTTCCAACATCTTGTAACAGTATTCATTCCTATTATAAGAAAGTAATTTCAGATGAAAACGATTATTATTATACCAGTGTTCAATCAGTTTCTTATCCTGATCATCTCCTGAGCACTCGTTTAATGTGAAATTTTTCAACTCTTCTATGTCCTGTTTGCTCATAGTCTTCATTGCCTTTTTCAAATTAGACACTTCCAGCATAATACGAAATTCCACAATATCCTTAATTTCTTTTTCGTCAATTCTAACTACTTCATAGCCGTATCTGGGATGACAGATCAATACTCCTTCATTACACAATTCTATCAAAGCATCCCTGATCGGCGATTTACTTACTCCGTACTTCTCAATAAGATATTTTTCATTTATGATGTCACCCGGCTTGTAAGTTCCTTCTACTACCTCTTCAAGAATGGATTCATAAATTTCTGTTTTTAATGATGAAGTTTTATTCTTTTTCATTTCTGTTTTCTCCCATACATTTCAAATTGAACCAACCAACGTCTATCTGAATATTATAACACATTATCCAGTTCTACCAAAGTTATAATGTATGTTTTTATCCCTTTAAACAGCAAATCAGCAAGAATACATTCATCTGGCTGGTGTCCCTGTCCATGACCATTTTCAAAAGGATTCGGTGCGTCCGGTATTCCCGGACCAAATCCAACCGCACATGGCAGGTGTCTTGCATAAGTTCCCCCTCCCATGGTATATGGTTCATAATGCTTTCCCTGCACAAAATCACAGATTTCGCCAAGGATTGGTATATAAGGATTGTCCAAAGACACATAAGCCGGCGCAGAAAGTTCTCCTATCTCTACCTCAAATCCCAGTTCTTCTGCATTTTTGGTAAATCCTCTGGCAACCATATCGCCATTCACAGTCACAGGATAACGAACATCAAACTGGATCTGCAGTTTTTGATCTTTTACACAAATTACACTTCCAACACAAGTCAGTTTTCCGGATTCCTTATCTTCAAATGGAATTTTGCATCCTTCACCATAGGCATCCGCTGTCATTTTCTCCACAGAATCTACGATTTCGACAGCATCCTCTACAAGAAGACCACTCTTTAACAGTGCCTCTGCCAACACATGTATTGCATTAATCGATCCTTCTGGGAAAGCTGCATGTCTGGAAATTCCTACAGCTGCAATTTTCACATTTGCCCCATCCTGTGCGACACTAATGCCCTCCATAGAGCCAAGTGCTTCTTCCGCCTCTTGCAGGTTCACACCACTGATGACTGCTTCCGCTTTTGCCGGAATCACATTCACAACGCTGCCAGCCTGAAAGGAAACCAGATTTCCTGCCATTTGACGGCTCACTTTTGCACGCATAAGACCTTTCTCGCCATAACATACCGGGAAGTTAGTATCGATCACCAGATTGAAATCCGGAATCTGCTGTGTCTTGCAAAAATACTCAATATCCTGCATTCCTGTTTCTTCTGAACAACCATAGTAAATCTGAACATCATTTTCAAGCTGTATGCCGTGCTCTTTCAAAAAACGCAGCGCATACAATGCACAGATTCCGGGACCTTTATTGTCTCCTACTCCGCGCCCAATTAAAAATCCATCCTTCATGGTACATTCCAGCGGTGGATGATGCCATCCTTCTCCCAGTGGAACTACATCCAAATGTGCATACATTCCGATTCTTTTCGGATTCTCTTTCTTCCCTTTCACCAGAAGACTTCCACAATAGTATTCATGATTATCTATGGAAAAACCATATTCTGATGCCAAAGAAATCATTTCATCCAGAACGTCTCCACAATTTTTACCAAATGGATATTTTCCCTCTTCCCGTTCCGAGATACTTGGTATCGCAACAATACGGGCCAAATCTTTCACATATGCATCTTTATTATCTTCTATCCATGCATCTATTTCTTGTATTAATTTTTCATCGGGTTTAAACATACCACTGCTCCTTCTATCTTATCTATTTCCAAAGCAATATTTATGATTCTTCACACAAATGACAGGCAACCAAATGCCCATTTCCAATATCATGAAGCATTGGACAACTCTGCCGGCATTGCTCTGATGCATATTTACATCTGGTATTAAAATAACAGCCTTTCGGTGGATTCAAAGGACTTGGTACATCTCCTGTAAGAATTTCTCTCTTCATTTTCTTATTTACATCCGGTATTGGAATTGCTGACAGTAATGCTTTCGTATATGGATGCTGTGGGTTGTTATATAACTCATCTTTTGTAGCTACTTCTACAATTTTTCCAAGATACATAACTGCAATTCTGTCTGATACATATTTTACAACGCTAAGATCGTGGGATATAAATAAGTATGTGAGTTTTTTGGTTTTCTGTAAATCCTGAATCAAATTCAAAACCTGTGCACGCACAGAAACATCAAGTGCGGATACTGGTTCATCACAGACAACAAATTCCGGATCAAGAACCAACGCTCTCGCAATTACAATACGCTGTCTTTGTCCGCCTGAAAATTCATGTGGATATCTATTCATCATATTTTCCGGCATACCAACCAGTTCCATAATCTCTTTAACTTTCTGAATACGCTCCTGATTCGTTCCGATCTTATATGCATCCAGCGGCGCTTTTATTAATTCCAAAACGGTCATTCTGGGATTTAAAGACGCATACGGATCCTGAAAGATCAACTGCATCTTTCTTCTCATTTGACGCATTTCTTCTTTATTTAATTTTGTAATATCTTCTCCTCTGTAAAGGACTTGTCCCGATGTTGGCTTAATCAACTGGAGTATGGTACGACCAAGCGTGGATTTCCCACAGCCGGATTCTCCTACAATACCTATTGTTTCTCCTTCATAGATTGTAAGATTTACATCTTCTACTGCATGAACAACTTTCTGAGGTTTTCCTAGAAAGGATTTTGCTGTAACAAATTCTTTTTTTACATCCTTTACTTCAACCAGTACAGTTTTATTCTGCGTCATTGTTCCAGCCTCCCTCCGGTGCATATTTCCAACAACGAACTTTCTGTTCGCCAACCTGATAAAGACCCGGTTCTTCATCTATACACTTCTGACATGCCTCTGAACATCTTGTACAGAATTTGCATCCCTTAGGCATTTCACTCAAATCCGGAACAGATCCCGGAATATTGAACAGTCTTTCTTCTGAATCCTGATCTAATCTAGGAATAGATTTAAGCAGTCCACATGTATACGGATGCAATGGATGTTTAAAAATATCTTCTACACTTCCATATTCCAGTTCTATACCGGCATACATAACCATGATATCATCTGCCATCTCTGCAACCACACCCATATCGTGTGTAATCAGCATAATGGATTTATTTTCTTTTTCCCTCAATTCCTTCATAAGTTCCAGAATCTGTGCCTGAATCGTAACGTCCAGTGCCGTTGTCGGTTCATCAGCTATAAACAGATCCGCACCACATGAAAGCGCCATTGCAATCATCACTCGTTGACGCATACCACCGGAGAGCTGATGTGGAAATTCTTTCAGGCGCTGGGCCGGCGAAGGGATGCCTACTTTCGCCAGCATCTCTTCTGCCCTTTCCCAAGCTTTCTTTTTATCCATCTTACTATGCGCGGTTATTGTTTCAACAAGCTGTTTTCCGATTGTCATTACCGGATTTAGCCCCGTCATTGAATCCTGGAATATCATTGCAATTTCGTTTCCACGAATCTGACGGATCTCTCTGTCAGAAAGTTTGGTCAAATCTCTGCCTTTAAAAATTATTTCCCCCGATGCGATTTTACCGCTCTGCTTCGGAATCAGTCTCAAAATCGACATACTTGTCACAGATTTACCACAGCCGGACTCCCCTACAATTCCAAGTGTTTTTCCTTTTTCAATTGAAAAGGATACTCCGTTTACTGCTGTAACTGTTCCATTTTTTCCAGAGAATTGAGTGACGAGTTTTTTTACTTCAATCAAATTTTCGGACATTTAAAATACCTCGCTTTTCATATGGAAACTATTGGAACAGATTATTTATTAACCTTCCATTCCCATACATTTTTATTAATGTTATAGTCAAGAGCTCCTTCACGAACGTTTTCAATCTTATCACTGTAAGCGAAGAGGTCGTTCGTATGATACAAGAATGCCATAGGCATCTGATCATAAAGCAGCTGCTGATATTCATCATATACTTTTTTACGAGCTTCAAATGTAATTTCTTTTGCACCAGCTTCACCTGTAAGTCCGATGGTAGGATCAGTTAACTGTGCAAAGTTATTCATATATCCAACTGTTACGTTTGGTACAGATTCTGAAGGATCTACAGAACCTGCTGAACCGATGAAACATAAATCATAATCGCCGCTTCGTGCATTGTTAAGGAGTGTTGGGAAATCAAGTGTCTGAATTTCTGTCTTGATTCCAATTTTTTCAAGATCCTGCTGAATCAGGATTGCTGATTTTTCACGTACTTCATTTCCGGTAGAAACAAGCATCTGAAGTACACGATTTGAATCCCAGCCAGAATTTTCAACAATTTCTTTTGCTTTTTCTACATTGTATTCCGGCTGAATATCCTGATTGCGGTATGCATGGTCATCTGCAAGAGGTCCAATGGCAATACGGCCTTCTCCCTGAAGGAGCTGGTCAACGATAACCTGACGGTTAATCGCAAAACTGATTGCATGACGGATATCTTCTGTGAGGTAATCTCTTGATGTGTTCATAGCCATATACTGGTATGCATATGTCGGAACAGATTTAGCAACAACGCCATCTGCTTCCTTTGCAGCTTCCCAGTCAGCAAGAGGAATCTGTGTGTTTCCTGAAAGAACATCAATGTCGCCCTTAATCAAACCTGAAAGTAAGTTAGATGACTGTACTTTCTTAAACACAAGTCTATCAAAATCCGGAGCCTGAAGATAGTAATCTTTGTTAGCTAAAAATTCAATAGAAACACCTGATTCCATACTGTCAAAGATACATGGGCCGGAACCAACCGGTTTCTGCCAGAATGGATCATTTGCTAAAGCTTCATCAGAGATATCTGCAAGAAGATGCTGCGGAATGATGAAGAAGTCACGGTTTACCATCGCATAGATAATTGCCGGATCCATTGGTGTCTTTAATGTAAATTCTACTGTATGGTCATCCAGTGCTTTTACTTCAATACTGTCTTTTGAAAGTTCACATCCTGTTTCATCTGTACCTGCAAAATACTGCATACGGATACGTCTCTGATAGAAATATTCTGAAGATGAAGCAACCTGTGCAGAGTATACAACGTCTTCTGCTGTTACAGGTTCACCATCATGCCATTTTGCATTTTTGTTAAGATGATATATAATCTTATCCTGAGCTTCATTTGTTTCCCACGATTCTGCAAGACGAGGACCAAATGTTCCGTCGGAATTCAAAACCATAAGACGATCAAACATTAATTCATTTACATTATCTGCACCAGAATTAGTAGTATCCATAACCATAAATTTGTCCCAATCGCCAGTCTGTGCAATTGTAACTACTTTTTCTTTTCCTTCATTATTAGTTGTTGTTTCAGTTCCTGAAGACTTGCTGCCGCAGCCTGAAAGTAACATTGTACCTGCAAGAACTGCTACTATAACTTTTCTTAATTTACTATTCATAATTGTCCTCCTTAAAACTATTTTTTAATTTTTACTTTTGAATCCAACGCATCTCGAATTCCATCACCTATAAAATTTATGCTGGAAACTGTAAGAACCAGTAAAATTCCTGGCGGGACCCAAAGCCATGGCTTCGATGACAGTACTGTGATTGACTGTGCTGCATATAATATATTTCCCCATGAAGCCTGTGGCGGCTGAACTCCCATACCCAGAAAGCTTAATGCTGATTCCTGAATAATTGCCTGCGCTGTTCTAAAAGTAAAATTGATCAAAATCGGAGCAAACGCATTTGGAATAACGTATTTAACCAATAACGGTAAATCTTTGGTTCCTACTGCCTTTGCAGATTCCACATATTCCTTTTCTCTTATTGACAAAACGTTACCATAAATTAGTTTGGCAAAATCTGTCCATCCTAATACCCCGATTACTAATGTTACCGTCCAGACAGACGGTCCAATCACTGATACCAGAACAAGTATAAGAATCATGGATGGGAATGACATAAAAATATCTGCTGCTCTCATGACAAGAGTTTCCCATATTCCCTTATAATAACCCGCAAGTAGTCCCAACGGAACACCAATACAAAGGCTTATGATTGCAGAAAGTAATCCTACAAGCAGAGAAACGCGGCCTCCATAAACCAAGCGCGCAAATATATCTCGTCCTGTGTCATCTGTTCCCAATAAATGCCCTGCCCCAGGTGCGGCCCCAAAAGCCTGTATATCAGATGTATACGGATCTAACTGCATGATCTTTGGAAGAATTACAACAAGAATTACTTCCAATGCAATAACAGCCAGACCTAGCATGGCCAACTTGTGAGCCGTAAATTTTTTTAATACATCCCGATAATACGAGTCCTTTTTTACAGCTGTTGTTTCTGACATCCTCTTATCTCCTTTTTGCTACAAACATTTATCAACCCAATTTTCACTATTCTACTACATGAATAAAATTAGCGGCTTTCTCTGATCTTCGGATCTAAGATACCGTATACGATATCCGTTAAAACATTTCCGATCAGAACTGCAATTGCAATAACTACCGTAATTCCCATAATCATTGGATAATCCCTGGAATTGATGGACTGAACCATCAAACTTCCAAGTCCCGGCCAGCTGAATACCTGCTCTGCCACTACTGCTCCTCCGAACATAAATGGAATCATTGTACTCAGAACAGTAACAACGGGAATCAACGAATTCCTAAGTCCATGTACGATAACAACTCTTGGTTCAATAATTCCTTTTGCCCTTGCGGTCCTGATATAATCTTCATTAAATACCTCCATCATACTGCCTCGTGTCTGACGCAATATGCTTCCGATATTAAAGATTGTAAGAACCAGGCACGGCAAAATCAAATGTTGTAGTGCCGAGGATGCTGTATGAATCCCCGGATCGTACATTCCGCCCATAGGCAATACCTGTAATTTTACTGCAAAAATATAAATCGCAATAAGACCGGTGAAGAATGTAGGAGTAGAAGCCCCTACAAACGCAATCCCTGACGAAATATAATCCCATGCCGAATATGGCTTATATGCAGACATAATTCCAAGCGGTACTGCAATCAAAACTGATAAAAGTGTAGATGAAAGAGTGAGTATTAATGTAGGTCCAAGTTTTTCCAACACCTGTTGTAATACCGGAAGACCGTTTCTATAAGAAATTCCAAGATTTCTCTGAAGCAGTGCTGCCAACCAATGAAAATATTGTACGATTGCCGGATCATTCAATCCCATCTGCTCTCGCAACGCTTCCATTGTTTCTTCTGTAGCCATAGGATCTGCCATAAGCATTTCCAGTGGACTTCCAGGAGCCATTTCCGATATGAGATAAACCAGTACAGTTATTCCAAAAAATGTAAGGAACACCCCCAACAGACGTTTTACTATGTATTTAAACATGTTGTCTATCTACCTCCATATCTCATTTTAATCTTAATCATCCGTTATATCATCCGTGTGCCCGACTTTTGATATATCATTGTTATATTACTGATAATATCACCTATTCACAAAAATATCAATATTATATATGTAAATATATATATTTTTGTATATATTGTTCACTTTTGCTCATTATTATTGTACAATTCTCCATTTTTCCTTAATATTCCGAATATTTATTGACTAAAACATCATAGTGTGCTTTACTATATATTAAGTTATTCCTGTGTGCCTGATTAAATTAAAATCATTGTTATATTACTATTTATAATATGACGTCACGTCTCATAATATAATTAGAATCATTTAATTTAATCAAAAAAGGAGAACTTACTCAAATGTCAATTAAACATAATGAACCTAAATTTACCGATGCCGCAACTATGGCTTGCCGTGGAGCAGTAGAACACAGAGCTACTTGGATGGCACTTCTTTATGAGCAGGCAAAAAAACAGGGCGCTGATGCTGAAAAAATGTGCCGTGAAGCGATCCGCAAATGTGGACACATTCATGGTGACACAATGTGGAAACCACAGTGTGCAGACCCTGCAAGTGCTGCGGATTTCGGAAACGCGTTTTTTAGCGGACAGGGTGCTAAAAACATGGAGATTGATGTCCTTGAAGCTACCCATGATGATTTAGTTGCCGAATTCCACCAGTGCCCACTTGTACAGGCTTGGGAAAAGCTTGGATACGAGGGCGAAGAACTGAAATTACTTTGTGACATGGCAATGGACGGCGACCGTGGTATTGCTGATCAGATGGGACTTACTCTTGACATCGAAAAAACAATCGCTGCTGGAGATGGATGTTGTCATTTACATTTCCACAAATAATTATATTGCATTGATACATAAGATGCTGCTGTTACAGGCAGCATCTTTTACTCTTTAGTATTTATTAGAAAAAGGTGAATATTTTGAACGTAAAAGATAGATTTTTAACATACGTAAGCTATGACACGCAGTCAGACAGTTCGAGCCGGGAAGTTCCTTCTACAAAAAAGCAATTAAAACTGGCAGAACATCTCATGAAAGAATTGAAGGATATTGGAGTACAAGATTGCGAGGTTGATGAATACGGATGTGTATATGCTCATATTCCTGCTTCCAGCGGTTGCCTTGCTCCAGCTCTTGCTTTGATTGCACACATGGATACCGCCCCGGATATGAGCGGCGCAAATATCAATCCACGGATTATTACAAATTATGATGGTAAAGATATCATTCTTAATGAAGAAAAAAATATT
>Ga0129315_1000523_pt1 | contig 29625 bp, 29 predicted proteins | sample Cm827metagenome_FD_94432 | JGI IMG/M metagenome (GOLD analysis project Ga0129315, IMG submission 94432) | Eastern black-and-white colobus group fecal microbial communities from Wisconsin, USA - Cm827 metagenome | ecosystem: Host-associated > Mammals > Digestive system > Large intestine > Fecal... | reverse complement strand
ATTTGGGCAAGCCGATTTATTACTCTCGGCTTGTTTGCCATGCGCTAATTTAATTACGAAAATAATCAAATAACCTGAAATTAATTTCAGGTTAAGCTTGACTTTTGTTAGCAGGTTTTTGTGAAAAAATATAATAAGTTAAGCATTATAAATATATTATAAGAAATGTTTATAAAGTGTAACATATTTGTAATTACTAAGGAAAAGGAGAAGAAATCAAATTAACTAGATATTATAATAATTTGAAGACTTAATAAAGGATTGTGCTTTTTTATGTAATCTCAAGAAAACGATTGACAATATTTTGAAATTCATTTACAATTAAAGAAAACATTTTCAAAAAAAGGAGGAACAATATGTTATTATTTAACCCTGTAGTAGTATCGGTATTGTTACTGGTGGTACTATGTATGCTAAAACTTAATGTTTTACTATCACTTCTTGTTGCAGGTATTGTAGCAGGACTAACAGCAGGAATGCCGCTTTATGTATTTGGAGAAGGAACTTGGCAAGCTGATTTATTAGCTGGACTGCCAATATTCTCTACTGAAGGAGATGGAATTATTGCCACTATAATAGGTGGTATGGGATCAATGGCTGAAACAGCTCTTGCTTATATTCTTATAGGAGCTTTTGCTTACGCTATTGGTAAATCAGGACTTATAACTATTCTTGCACAAAAGGTATCTAAAATTGTAGGAAACAATAAATTTGCATTTATTTTCTTAATCGCATTTATTTCAGTTTTCTCACAAAATATTTTACCAGTTCACATTTCTTTTATACCAATTCTAATTCCGCCACTACTAGGACTTATGAATAGGTTAAAAATTGACAGACGTGCAGTTGCATCAGCACTTTGTTTTGGATTAAAAGCACCTTATATTTCAATCCCAGCAGGATTCGGACTTATATTCCACAACATTATAGCAACTAATATGACTGACGCAGGTATGCCTACAACAGTTGCTGATACACAAAAAGTTATGTGGATTGGTGGACTTTCAATGCTTGTTGGTCTTATCTTTGTAGTATTTGTGCTATATGGAAAAGACAGAGAGTACAAAAATGTTGAAATTCCAGGTGTAGCACCTTTAGATGCAGATGTCTCAATGTCTTCTGAAGCTTGGGGAGCTCTTATATCAGCTATAGCAATGTTAATTGCTCAAATTATAACTACAAATCTACCATTCTCAGCAATAGTTGGTATTATTTTCTTACTAATTACTAGATCAATTAAATGGCATGAAATTGATGAAATGATAAATGGTGGATTAGACTTAATGGCATTTATAGCTTTTGTAATGCTTGTTGCAGGTGGATATGCTAATGTACTTAATACTTCAGGTGCAGTAGAACACCTTGTTAATGGAACAGCTTCTATGATGGAAGGATCATCACTTGTAGTTTCTTCTATAGTATTATTGGCAATTGGACTAATAATTACAATGGGTATTGGAACATCATTTGGTACAATTCCAGTAGTTGCAGCGATTTATGTGCCACTAGCACAACAACTAGGATTTAGTAAAGCAGCTATAATCCTTCTTATTGGTATAGCAGCAGCTCTTGGAGATGCAGGATCACCAGCATCTGACTCTACAATGGGACCTACTTCAGGTCTTAATGCAGACGGACAACATGACCATATTTGGGATACTTGTGTACCGACATTTATAGCTTTTGACATATTCCTAGTTATAGGTGCGGTAATAGGATCAGTTCTATTATCATAATATAAACTAAATAAAATGTTATTAACGGCGTGAATAAAATCATGCCGTTTTTTAGTTTAATTTTTGAAAGTATTTTACTAAGAATTTACATATTTAAATTATATATAGAAAAAAATGTATTAATAATATTTTGAGTTTTAATATTAATTTAGTGTGATAGAGCATATTCGTATTATATTATTAAATAAATGTGGCGATAAATTCAAAGTTGCACTTAATCTATTTAGTATAAAAAATTAATAAAGAATTGTCTTTTTTTTAATAATATTTAAATTATTATCTCAAAGATATTGACTTTAGTTTATATTTGGAATAAAATCATTATAGAAAACATTTGCACTAACTTAATAAGTTTATACATACCTTTATTATAAAGGTTGAGGTTCACAGACAATTATTCTTATTTTTTGTATGTGAATTCCTAAAATGTAAATATGTTTTCATCTTCGAAAATATTAAAAATTATTAATTAAAAGGAAGGAAGTATAATTATGAACAAAGTAGTATTAACAGGTAATGATCTTGATCTTGAACAATTAGTTGCTGTTGCAAGAGGACATGTTCAAGTAGAAATTGACGAAAAAGCAATTGATGATGTAAACAAATCAAGAAAATATGTTGAAGAAATTGTTGAAGAAGAAAGAGTTGTATATGGAATCAACACAGGATTTGGTTCTCTATCAAGAGTATCAATTTCTAAAGAAGATTCAGCACAACTACAAGAAAATATAATTAGAACTCACGCTTCAGGTTTTGGTAATCCACTTCCAGAAGATGAAACAAGAGCTGTTATGCTTATTAGAATTAATTCATTATTAAAGGGAGTTTCTGGAATTAGACTTTCTACTATTGAATTACTTCTTGAAATGTTAAATAAAAATGTTGTTCCTTTCATTCCAGAAAAAGGATCACTAGGAGCATCAGGAGACTTAGCTCCACTTGCACATATGGTTCTTCCAATGCTTGGACTTGGTAAAGCTTATTATGAAGGTGAATTACTACAAGGTAAAGAAGCTATGGAAAAAGCAGGACTTAAACCAATTGAATTAGCAGCTAAAGAAGGTCTTGCACTTATAAATGGTACTACAGTTCTTACAGCAACTGGCGCACTTGCAACTTATGATGCATTAAAACTTTCTAAGATTGCAGATATCGCTGGTGCAATGGCAGTTGAATCAGCTAGAGGAATTATTGATGCATTCTGGGAAGAACTTCATACTATTAGACCACATCAAGGTTCACTTAAAACTGCTGAAAATTTAAGAAATATTCTAGAAGGATCAACTTATGTAACTCACACTGCAGAACTTCGTGTACAAGACGCTTATACATTTAGATGTATGCCACAAGTTCATGGTGCAAGTAAAGATACATTAGAATATGTAAAAGAAAAAGTTGAAATAGAACTTAACTCAGCTACTGATAACCCAATAATAACTCATGATGGTAAAGTAATTTCTGGCGGTAACTTCCACGGTGAATTAATGGCACAACCACTTGATTTCTTAGCTATTGCTGTTTCAGAACTTGGAAATATTTCTGAAAGAAGAATTGAAAGAATGGTAAACACTACTCTTTCTGGAATGCCTTCATTCTTAGTTAAACACCCTGGACTAAACTCAGGATTTATGATTACTCAATATGCTGCAGCTGCATTAGCATCTGAAAATAAAACACTTTCACATCCTGCAAGTGTTGACTCAATAACATCTTGCGAAAACCAAGAAGATTTTGTATCAATGGGTAACTGGGCATCAAGAAAAGCTAGAGAAGTTGTTAAGAATGTAACTAGAATTCTTACTACTGAACTTATGATAGCAGCACAAGCTATTGACTTTAGAGTTGAAATGGAAGAAGGAAAGTACGAACTTGGTAAAGGAACAAAAGCTGCTTATGATGCAATAAGAGAAAATGTTCAATTTATCGAAGATGATTCTAGCATTGAAATATATGAAGAATTAGAAAAAGCACAAAAAGTAATTAGTGAAGGAACTTTATTAGAAGCAGTTGAAAAAGCTGTTAGCCTTTAATATAATGTAGAAGTAAAGTAAGTTAATAATCATAGGGAAATTAAAGGAGGAAATTAATTGAAAAGAGTAATGTGTATTCCTAACTATTCTGAAGGTAGAGATCAAAATACAATTGATAAAATCACAGAATGTTTTAGGGCAAAAGAAAATATTAAATTAATCGACTATCAACCAGATGCTGACCACAACAGACTTGTTGTTGAAGTAATTGGTGAACCAGAAGCAGTAATAAATGCAGTTCTTGAATCTGTAAAAGTAGCTATGGAACTTATTGATATGACTAAACACAAGGGAGCTCACCCAAGAATGGGAGCTGTTGACGTAGTTCCATTTGTTCCAGTAACAGAAGTTACAACAGAAGACTGTGTTGAATATGCTAAAAAAGTTGGAGCTGCAATAGGTGAAATGGGAATTCCAGTTTATCTATATGAAGATGCTGCAACATCTCCTGACAGAAAGAACCTTGCAAAAGTTAGAAAAGGACAATACGAAGGATTCTTCGAAAAAATTAAAGAACCTGAATGGAAACCAGACTTTGGTCCTCAAGAAATGAATGAAAAATCTGGGGCTACTGCTGTTGCTGCTAGATTCCACCTAGTTGCATTTAATGTAAACTTAAATACAAGTGATTTAGCTATTGCTGATAAAATTGCAAAAACTGTTCGTCACATTGGTGGAGGACTTAGATTTGTTAAGGCTATTGGTCTTGAACTTGAAGAAAAAGGTCAAACTCAAGTTTCAATGAACCTTGTTAACTTTGAAAAAACTGCAATCTATCAAGCACTTGAAATGGTTAAATCTGAAGCTAAAAGATATGGTGTAACTGTAGTTAACACTGAACTTATTGGACTTCTTCCATTACAAGCACTTATTGATTCAGCAGCTTACTATATGCAAGTTGAAGATTTAAAATCTGAACAAGTTATTGAAACACTTTTAATAGGAGAATAAAAATGGCATTTAAAACTGATATACAAATCGCTGATGAAGCTACAATGCTTCCTATAGAAGAAGTTGCTGCAAAGATTGGCTTTGAAAAAGATGATCTAGAACAATATGGTAAATATAAAGCAAAAATTTCTTGGGATGCAATTAAAAAAATAGAAAAAAATAATGAATATGGAAAACTAATATTAGTTTCTGCAATTTCACCAACACCAGCAGGTGAAGGGAAATCAACAGTTTCTATTGGTCTTACTCAAGGACTTAATAGAATTGGTAAAAAATCTGCAGTAGCACTTCGTGAACCATCTCTAGGACCAGTATTCGGTGTTAAAGGTGGAGCAGCAGGTGGTGGATATTCACAAGTAGTTCCAATGGAAGATATTAATCTTCACTTTACAGGTGACCTTCATGCTATGACAGCAGCAAATAACCTAATATCTGCTTGTATAGATAACCACATTCATCAAGGCAATGCTCTAAGAATTGATGCAAGACAAATTACTTGGAAAAGAGTAATTGATATGAACGACAGAGCACTAAGAAATGTTGTAATATCACTTGGTAAAAAAGCTGATGGATTCCCTAGAGAAGACCATTTCATGATTACAGTTGCATCTGAAATTATGGCAGTTCTATGTCTATCAGAAAATATTGAAGATTTAAAAAATAGACTTTCAAAAATGATAGTAGCGTATAACTTAGATGGTGAACCTGTAACAGTAGCTGACCTTGAAATCCAAGGAGCAGTAGCAATGCTTCTAAAAGATGCATTAAAACCAAATATTGTTCAAACTCTTGAAAACACACCAGCATTTATACACGGTGGACCATTTGCAAATATTGCACATGGATGTAACTCAATTCTAGCAACTAAATTAGCGCTTAATACAAGTGAATATGCAGTTACAGAAGCAGGATTCGGCGCTGACCTAGGTGCAGAAAAATTCATGGACATAAAATGTAGAATGGCAGGACTATCACCAGACGCTGTAGTAATAGTTGCAACTATAAGAGCACTTAAGATGCATGGTGGAGTAGATAAAAAAGAATTAAAGGGCGAAAACATTGAAGCTCTTGAAAAAGGATTTGCAAACTTAAGAAGACATGTTGAAAATGTTAAAAAATTCGGAGTGCCAGCAATAATTGCAATCAATAGATTTGACACAGATACAGAAGCAGAAATTAAAAAGCTTGAAGAATTATGCGAAGAACTTGGAGTTAGAATTTCACTTTGTGAATGTTTCGCAAAAGGTGGAGAAGGTGCAGAAGACCTTGCTAAACAAGTTGTAGAACTTATATATGAAGAAAAATCAAACTTCAAACCACTATATGATGAAAACGCAAGTATTGAAGATAAAGTTAACACAATTGTTAAGGAAATTTACAGAGGTAGACAAGCTAAATTTACTACAGCTGCTAAAAAACAAGTTAAAAAACTTGAAGAAATTGGACTTGATAAACTTCCAATCTGTGTAGCTAAGACTCAATTCTCATTTACAGATGATAAAAACATCATGGGAGCTCCAACTGATTTCGATATAGAAATCCAAGATGTAAGAGTTTCTGCAGGTGCAGGATTTATAGTAGTTCAAACTTCAAATATCATGGTTATGCCTGGACTTCCAAAAGTACCAGCTGCTAACAAAATGGATATTGATAACAATGGTGTAATCAGCGGATTATTCTAATAGATTTATTAGGAGGAAAAAATGCTTAAAGATTTAAATATAGTTGAATTTGCAAATGAAACAGCATCTGATTCTCCAGCACCAGGTGGTGGCTCCATTGCTGCATTAAATGCAGCAATGGCTGCTTCACTATTAGCAATGGTTGCTAATCTTACAATTGGTAAGAAGAGATATTTAGATGTTTCTGATAGAATGGAAGAACTTCAAAAAGAATTAGTTAAATACAAAGATGACTTTGTAGAAGGAATTGATAAAGACGCTAATTCATTTAATGGAGTTATGGATGCAATGAAACTTCCAAAAGAAACCGAAGAAGAAAAGAAAGCAAGATCTGAAAAAATCCAAGAAGGATATAAAAATGCTATTGAAGTACCTCTTGGACTTGGAACTAGAGTTACAGAACTTTATGACTATGCTAGAGAACTTGCCGAAAAAGGAAACTCTAATGCAATAACTGACGTTGCTGTTGCAGTAATTAATATTAGAGCTGCAGTTGAAGGAGCTTTCTTAAACGTAATTATTAACCTAAACTCTCTTAAAGATGAAAATTACAGACATGAACTTGAAGACAAGATGGCAGAAGTTAGAAAGATCGTTGACAAAAACGAAAAAGAAATCATGGAAGTTGTAGACGAAAAACTAGCATGAGATATCTTTTAGTAGATGTTGGTTCAACCTATACAAAACTACACATAGTAGATACAAAAACCAATGAAATAATAGCTGCTGCTTCTAGTTATACAACAGTAGAAGAAGATGTGCGTATTGGTTTTAAAAATGCATTTGATAAATTGTCAAAAAAATGTGATGTAAAATATGATAAGATTTTAGGTTGTTCATCAGCATCTGGAGGATTAAAAGTTGTAGCAATAGGTTTTTCCAAAAATCTAACTACTAATGCTGCTAAACTTGCTTCACTTTCAAGTGGTGCTAGAATTTTAAATGTTTACTCTTATGAGTTAAACGATGAAAAGACTGAAGAAATTAAAAATTCTGGTGCTGATGTTATTGTTCTTTGTGGCGGAACGGATTATGGAAACAAGGACAATATAATTTATAATGCAAAACAAATTGCCAAGAAAAATATAAATATACCTGTTGTAGTTGCAGGAAATATTGACGCAAGAAGTGAAATAGATGATATTTTTAAAAATACAGATATTAACTATAGATTCACTGAAAATGTAATGCCAACTACTAATACTATTAATTATAGACCCCTACGAGAAACTATAGGAGATATTTTTATTAAGACAATAGCCCATGCAAAGGGAATAGATCTTTTGAGTAAGGATTTTGAAATTCTTTTGCCAACTCCAATAGCTGTTCAAAAAGCTATGTCTGTCTATGCAAAGCACTTAGGAAAGGTTATAATGTCTGTTGACATTGGTGGTGCAACAACAGATATACACTCTATAGGAAAGTCATATTATGGAGAAGAAAATATATTATCTCCACAAATTGACGAACCTTATGAGAAGAGGACAGTGGAAGGAGATATGGGAATGAGATATTCTGCAACAGCTCTTTACGAATCTGTTGGAGAAAAGCCATTCCTAGAATTAGGAATCGAAAATGCAAAAGAGGAGTGCGAATATAGATTTAATCATACAAGTTTTATACCAGAAGAGTATAAAGATATTAAATTTGACAAGGCTCTTTGCTATATAGCGACTAAAACTTCACTATCAAGGCATATTGGAGTAATTAAAGAAATAAAAACTCCTACTAGAACAATTTATCAACAATATGGTAAGGATTTAAGGAAAGCAGAAATATTTATAGGTACTGGTGGATCATTAATTAATTCTAAGGAGCCTAAGGATATTCTTAGCGCAATTAATAATTTAGGTGATGAATACCTAATAAATAAGGATATAAATTACTATCTAGATAGTGAGTACATTCTTTCATCTGCTGGCCTAATCAGTACTGTTGATGAAGAAGCTTCCTACAAATTATTAAATAAATATTTGAAAAAATTATAAAGTACGAAAAAGAAGTTGTAGAAATACAGCTTCTTTTTTTGAATAAAATATTAGTAGAATTCATATAATTTAATTAAGCTCTATTTTAAATATTAGGAGGCTCGGTAATTCGAGTCTCTCTTTTGTTATAAAAATTGGTAAATGTATGTAAATATAAGACTAAATTTCAAATAAAATAAACCTTCTGATTTATAGAATACAAAATCTCTTTTATATCTTTTATGGAAAGATTTTAAATTATATAAGTTTTATCAAAATTAAAAATATATTTTTCACACGTTTATTATTGTCTCCAATATTTTATATACTATCATTATGAATCTAAATTTTATTAGATACAATGTGAGGAGAAGTATTAACTTTATCTTCATAAGAATTCACACGAACAAATTCATTATCTTCATGTCCCTTTAATTTTAATTTTTATTTTCTAAAGTAATTTCATTCTTTTAAAGCAAATAGTACTTATAATAATAATTTTAAACTCCAAATTATCTATATGATTATCATAATCTCTAAAAGTTAATGCGTTATTTGTGTAAAAATATAATACTTAAACATTTGAAATTTTTCATAATTGACCTTAATTTAATTATTTTATATTCTTGCAAAATTTCATGAAATTATTTATTTATTATAAGAAAGAAAAATCTTATTAAGATAAATATACTTTTACTTAATTATTTTATTGATATAGTGAATAGTAAGATTTAATTAGGGTAAATTATAAATGTATATAAATTTTAGTATATATAATTTTATTTTAGGAGGTAATTATGGCAGAAGATAAAAAGAAAATGGATCCTACTGCAAAAAATAAAGCAGGAGAATCAATACCAAGTAGAAATCAAAATGTTAACGAAGATCCTACATTAAGACGTGCTGGTGGTCAAGTTGTTGATAATAACGAAGACTCTATGACAGCTGGTGAACGTGGACATATTTCAATTCAAGATTTATGGCTTTTTGAAAAACAAGCTCATTTTAATAGAGAAGTAATTCCAGAAAGAAGAATGCACGCTAAAGGATGGGGTGCATGGGGAGAATTCACTGTAACTCATGACATAACTAAATACACTAAGGCAAAATTATTCCAAAAAGTTGGAAATAAATGTAAAGTATTCTCAAGAATGTCAACTGTAGCTGGTGAACGTGGTGCAGCTGATGCTGAAAGAGATATACGTGGTTTTGCTGTTAGATTTTACACAGAAGACGGAAACTGGGATATTGTTGGTAACAACACACCTGTATTCTTCTTCAGAGATCCAATGAAGTTCATTGATCTAAACCATGCTGTTAAGAGAGATCCTAAATCTCATCTTAGAAGTGCAAATACTAATTTCGATTTTTGGTCTTCTCTTCCAGAATCACTTCTTCAAACAACAATTATAAATAGTGATAGAGGTATCCCATCATCATTTAGATATATGCATGGATTCGGCTCTCACACTTATTCAATGTATAATGAAGAAGGTACAAGAGTTTGGGTTAAGTATCACTTTAGAAGTGAGCAAGGTATACAAAATTATACTGACCAAGAAGCTGAAATGGTAAATGGTAAAGATAGAGAATCTTCAGGTAGAGATTTATACGAAGCAATTGAAAATGGAAATTATCCAAAATGGAAAATGTATATTCAAGTAATGACTGAAGAACAAGCTAAGAATCATCCACAAAATCCATTTGATTTAACAAAAATGTGGTTAAAAGAAGATTATCATCTAATTCCAGTTGGGGAATATGTGCTTAACAAATACCCTGATAACTTCTTCCAAGATGTAGAGCAAGTAGCATTTTCACCTGCAAATATAGTTCCAGGTGTTGCACTATCACCAGATAGAATGCTTCAAGCTAGAGCTTTCTTCTATTCAGATGCTCAAAGATATAGACTTGGTGTAAATCACCATCAAATTCCTGTTAACTCACCTCAAGGTGTAGAACATCCTCACGACTTCCACAGAGATGGACAAATGAGAGTTGATGGAAATAAGGGAGCTGAGCTTCACTATGGACCTAACTCCTATGGAGCATGGAAAGATGAACCATCTCTTGAAATTCCTCATGATGAAGGTGGAACAGTTAAGAGATATGATTTTAGAGAAGATGATCATGACTACTTTACTCAACCAGGAATGTTGTTTAATAGAATGACTGATGAACAAAAACTAGTATTATTTGAAAATACTGCTAGAAATATGGGCGATTCAACAATGCAAATTAAACATAGATATATTAGAAATTGCTACTTTGCCGATCCTGAATATGGCAAGGGAGTTGCTAAGGCTCTAGGAATTGATATTGACACTGTAGACTTAGAACCTTCTGATATAGCTTCACGTGATGAGTGGGAAAAATACAATAGTAGAGATCAAGATCTTAACTATCCAACTGAACCTGCAGATCCAGAATCAGCAAAAGATCTTCCTCCAGAAGGCAGAGATACAAATGTAGAAGATCCTACAACTTTAACTGATTGGGAAAAGGATCCATATTTACTATAATAGTTATTCTATGTGATTGCCTCTTAATTGAGGCAATTATTCTTTAGGAGGTAATAATGAAAATTGTATCATTTAATGTTACAAAAAAATGCAACCTCTATTGTGAACACTGTTACAGAAATTCTAAAGAAGATGTAGATATATCAGATGAACTCAGCACTGAAGAGGCCAAAGAACTCATAAGTGATATTAAAAAATCAGGATTTAATATGCTTAAGTTAAGCGGTGGTGAGGCACTTATGAGAGATGATATATTTGAACTTGCCAAGTTCTCAAATGAATTAGGACTATATACTGCACTTGGCAGTAATGGAACTTTAATAAATGAAGATAATATAGGTGATATAAAAAAATATATTAAATCAGTTGCAATATCAATTGATTCAACTGACAAAAATACTCACGACACTTTTAGAGGATATGATGGCGCCTTTGATGAAACAATGAGAGGCATTAAACTTCTAAAAGAAAATGGAGTTAAGTTTCAGATAAATACAACAATCTCAAAGATTAATTTAAATGAAATTCATGAACTTTTAGATTTTGCAACAGAACTTGGTGCATCATCTGTCCACGTACTATTTTTAGTAATGACTGGAAGAGGCAAGGATCTAGAAAGAGTTTATTTAACAAAAGATGAGTATGAAGGAGCAATAAAAGAAGTCTTAGAATATGAATCAGATTTATTTATAAAGCCAACTTGTGCTCCTCAGTCAACAGTAATAGCTAGAAAACTAAACTTAGATCCAAGAGTTAAAAAGGCATGTATTGCAGGAACAAGTTATTGCTCAGTTGTTTATGATGGTAGAGTTAATATTTGTCCCTATGCAGATGTAGAAGCTGGAAACTTAAGAAAAGATTCCTTTTATAATATTTGGAACAATAGTGAAGTTTTTGAAAATCTTCGAAATTTTGAAAATTATAAGGGAAGATGTAAGTCATGTAATTACAATGAAATCTGTGGCGGATGCAGAGCTAGGGCTTTTGCAAACACAGGTGACTATCTAGAATTTGATAATTACTGTAGCTTAGGGTGATAATATGAAAAAATTCAGAGTAAAAGATTGGGTTCTAATGGGACTATCCCTTGCTATGATGATTGTAATTGGAAAAGTTCTCTATTCACTGTCACTTGCTCTTCCAATTCCATCTTCAAGAGTTTTAACTACAGCACCTGTGTTTGCCTTTATCTACACAGCGACTATTTTAAAGACAAGAAAAATTGGTACAGTTACTCTTATCTCAATATGCTATGGAATTTATATGCTAAGATTTTCAGTATTTGGAGCACTAGCAGGAGTTTTAAGTGGAGTAATTTCTGATATTTTAACAATTATAATTTTTAGAAATTATGAAAGTATAAAAAATATAATATTTTCAGTGCCAATTAGGTCATCAGTTTCGGTATGGACTTCATTTTTTATAGTAAATATATTTGTACCTAATTCGAGATTTGTGCAGGCTGGTATAATACCAACAATTATAATTACACTTATAATTTATGCAGTTGGATTAGTTGTATCTAAATATACTGTTAATATTTTATCTAAGAGGTTAGTATATGAGTAAAATAAATGTATATGAAGATGAAAAGGCAAAAAATTTAGAACTAAAAGATAGGAAATATATATTGGGGCACAATGATGACACTGGAGAATTATTTCTTCAAATTGTAGATAGTTTTGATGATTTTGAGTTTTCAGATGATAAAGATGAAGTTTTTGGATATTGGGAAAAAGACTATTTTGTATTCAAATGTGTAATAGATAATGAAAATTCAAGTTATACTACAGAGGGTAGATATTTGATTTTTAAAGGACATATTAAAAATTCACTGCTTGTAATGATGAAGTCAGAAAGAAAATTAAATACAAGTGACATGAATATCCCTGTAAAAGAAATTTACTCTTCAGAGTATGAAGAGCACAATAGAGTTATAATTGAAAAGGCCCTTTATGATTATTTAATAGAGGATGGAAAATTTATAGAATATAAAAGTGGATTTGATTATAAATCCCTTAAAAAATATAAGAAGTTGCCATAGTAGCAACTTCTTTTTTTAGTGTAAGTAGAAATAAATAAATAAAAATTCTAAATATATAATCGTTTGAAAAATAATAAATATTATAAAATTTATTTTTGAAACTTTTGCTATCTTAATTGTAGTGTAAACATTTAATGCATAATAAATAATAGAAATGACAGCAAGTAGAACAAAATAAGTATTTGGAGCGTAAATTTTCACTCCATTATCTATAACATAAGGTCCATAAAAACTTAAAATTGGTATTAAAAAAATTAAGGTAATTAGATTTAATAAAATTACATTAAAACTTTTTTTCTTATCATAAATAATGGAAAAAATAATATTAAATAAAACAAAAAACGAAGGGCTAGTATTTTTACCTATAAAGCTTAGAAATATAATCGCTAGTAAGTTTAGCGCACTTATAATAAATTTAATACTATTTGAAACATAATTATTTTTAATACTAGCTAAATCTATAAATAAAACTAGAATTGAAGATAATAAAAGAAAAATATAAATAAAATTATACATAAAGTCACCTACTCAGATAATAATTTTAAAATTTCTGAGTAAATTTTATCAGGATTTTTCTTAAAATTTTTGGAGAAATTCTTTGCCATATTTTCATCAGAAACTTCAATTTTTAAATCAAAGACGTCAATGTCACCATCTTTTATAATTAGATGATTATATATACTACTTTCTTCTTTTAGAATTTCTGCCGAAACAGAATTTTTAACATTTAACTCGTGACTAAAATTTTCCATTTCTTTATTAATGAAAGCTATATTTTCTTCTGGAATTTTTTCATATAAGACCTCAAGTGTTTTTATTCCATCTTCAGAAAGATAGTATTTTTTATCTCTATCAAATAGGACAAGGCCAGTGGATTCAAGCTCTTGTAAATACTGTTTAAAATAGAAATAATTAAATAATTCAATGTCCAAGACGAAGTAGCTAAGGTCATTTTCTTTTAATTTATGTTGAAAATTATTAATTATATATAGTATTAATAATTTATTGAGTGCAAGCTCAAAAGAACTGTTTTTCATAAAATCACCTTCTCTGTAATTATATATTATGCAAATGATAATATCAATTAAAGATGAATTTTTAGCGTTTTTTGATATAATATAGTTGGGTGGAATTATGAAAAGAAAAGAATTATTATTTTCTCAAGATGAGATTAAAAATACAGTAAGAGAACTTGCAAATAAAATAAACGAAGACTTTGAAGATGATTTTGTTGTTATATCTCTTCTAAGAGGTAGTTTTATTTTTGCAGCAGATTTAGTTAGAGAAATAGATAAATTAATAGAAATAGATTTTTTGACAACTTCAAGTTATGGTCATGAAGAGAGCTCAAGTGGAAATGTAAAGTTTTTAAGTGAACTTAGAACAAATATAAAGGATAGAAATGTTTTAATAGTTGATGACATTCTTGACACAGGAAATACTTTAAAAGCAGTTGTAGACAAACTTGAAAATTATTCTCCAAAGAGTATTAAGACTTGTGTTTTGTTAGATAAGCCTTCTAGGAGAACAGCAGATATAGAAGCTGACTATGTTGGTTTTGAAATAGATGATTTGTTTATAGTTGGATATGGACTAAATTATGGTGATCATTACAGAAATGTTCCTTATATTTACAATTATGTAGAGGACTAAAATGAGTAATTTTAGAAAGAAAAATCTAAATGTAATGAGTGTCAACACGCTCACATTAATCTTAGCAATTATTTTTCTTACAATTGGATTTAATATTCAAGAAAAATATGGATTTTGGGGTACTTTTATAACAGAAATTGTAATTGTCCTAATACCGGCAGTTTTAATTGCTTCAACTGGAAATATTAAAGAAGTTCTAAAAATAAAAAAAACTCCAGCAATTAATATTTTAAAAACTATTATTGTTACAATTCTTGCATATCCAGTGATACTTTTATTAAATGGAATTTTCTTGTCACTTCTTAGTAATTTTATTGAATACAAAAACTTTCCAATGGAAGTAATGCTTCAAAATGTGCCAATAGGAAATTATTTAATTTTTATGTGTTTGGTGCCTGCAATATGTGAGGAAGTTTTCTTTAGAGCAACTCTTACAAATTCATACAATGTATATGGAGTCAAATTTTCAATTGTCTGCTCAGCAGTTGTATTTGCACTATTTCACTTTGACATACAAAATTTCGTAGCGCCATTTTTCTTAGGATTATTATTTTCAACATTAATTGAACTTACGGGTTCTATCTATCCTGCAATTGTTGCTCACTTTGTAAATAATGTAATTGCAGTATTATCAGCAAGATATTTAAATGAAAGATTATTTGAATTCTTATGGAAGACAAAACTTTCTAGAGAAATTGGATCACTTCCACTTTTAATAATTATAATTTTATTTGTAATATCTGTTATTTCTATTATTTTAATAAGACTCATTTTTAATAGCATGAAGAATTCAAAATCAAAGGAAGAGGTAAGAATTAGATATAGAGATGTAGAAGGAATTGATTTATTTAACTTCGTGCCTATTATTGCACTTGTTATTTTATATTTTATTTATCACTACATTGTTTTTTAAGAGGAGGATTTTATGGATAAGTTACAAAAGGCAGTAGATTTAATTTTAAATTCAAAAAAAGTTTTTGCACTTACAGGAGCTGGAATTTCAACTGATTCAGGAATACCGGATTTCAGAAGTAGCAGTGGATATTATACTAAGATGGATCCAACTCTAGCATTATCTAAGGATAGACTTTTAAATCATCCTGAGATATTTTATAAAGAAGGATATAAAATATTAGAAGATTTAAACGACCAAAAACCTAATGGAGGACATATTGCCCTTGCAAAGTTAGAAGAAATGGGAAAGCTTGCAGGTATTATTACGCAAAATATTGACAATCTTCACGCAAAGGCAGGTTCAAAAAATATTTACGAAGTCCATGGAGAGACAAGAGGTATTCACTGCATGAGCTGTAGTCATGAATATGAATTTAAAGTTATGAGGGATAAGGTTGAAGCTTGTGAAATCCCTCCAAAATGTGATAACTGTGGAGGAATTTTAAGACCAAATGTTGTAATGTTTGGAGACATGATGCCAGATGATTTTGAAAGGGGAGCAAGGGAGCTAGATGATACTGATACACTAATAGTTGTGGGATCATCTCTAACTGTTTCACCAGTTAACTTCCTTCCAAACTATGTTGATCACTTAATTATAATAAATAACGATCCGACACCAATGGACAGCAGAGCTGATGTTGTGTTTAATGAAAATTCAACAAAGGTACTGACAGAGATTTTAAAAGAGGTAGAAAAAAGACTATGATGTATGGAGATTTTGCATATATTTATGATAAATTAATGTATGATCTTGACTACAAAAAAATTTATAAATTTATATTAAAGGTTCTAAATGATAAAAGTTTAGAACCTAAAATAATTTTAGAGATGGCTTGTGGAACTGGAGAGTTGACTAAATACTTAGCCCATAAATTTAATGTTCATGCCTTTGATTTATCTTATGATATGTTAAGTATATGTGAGAATAAAATAAAAAATAGAAATTTAAAATTATTCAGACAAGACATGACTTCTTTTAAAGCACCAACAACTTATGATGCTATTTTTTCTGTGGGAGACAGTCTAAATTACGTTACAGAAAATAAAGGCTTTGAGTCAGCTCTTAAATCAGCTTATGAGCATTTAAAAGAAAATGGAATTTTAATTTTTGATCTAAACACAGAGTATAAATTTAAAAATATTTCTCAAGTGACAGTTGATGAAGTAGATGATGTATTTTATGTTTGGGAAAATATATATGACGAAGAAAAGAAATTAAATACCTATGGGATTAATTTTTTTGTAAATACAGAAGATGATTTATACGAGAGGTTTTACGAAGAGCATTTAGAAAGAGCTTACGATATTTCTTATGTTATAAATATTTTAGAAAAAATTGGATATAAAGATATAGAAGTCTATGACGACTATGAATATAAAGAAATAAACAGAGAAACTAATAGATATACTATTATTAGTAGGAGGTAAAATGGGATATATTTTAAGAGGAATAGATGAGACAGAAACTATAAAGATTTCTGCGGCAATTACTACAGATGTTGTAGAAGAGGCGAGAAGGATTCACAATCTTTCAAACACAACATCAGCGGCACTTGGAAGACTTTTAACAGCCACATCAATTATTGGTTCATGGCAAAAAAATGAAAAAGATTCTGTCACAATTTCATTAAATGGAGATGGACCAGCAGGTAAAATTATAGCAACGTGTAAAAATGATGGACATGTAAAGGGTTATGTAACTAATCCTGCGGCAGATCTTCCCATAAGAGAAAGTGATGGGAAAATTGATGTTTCAGGAATTGTAGGCCATGGTAATATGACACTTGTAATGGACATAGGTCTTAAGAAACCATACACTGGTACAGTGGGACTTGTAACTAGTGAAGTAGGGGATGACCTTGCAAATTACTTTTTACAATCTGATCAAATACCATCAGCTGTTGGACTTGGAGTTTTAGTTGATACAGATTTATCTATAAAGGTAGCAGGTGGATTTATAATTCAATTAATGCCAGATTGTAAAGAAGAGCAGATATCAAAACTTGAAGCAAATCTTTCAAAGATGAAGTCAGTTACTCATGTTATTGATGAACATCACAGTGCCGAAAAATTAGTAGAAATACTAATGGAAGGTATGGATTATAAAATTCTTGAAAAAAGAGATATTTCATATCAATGTGATTGCTCTAGAGAAAAGGTTAGAGATGCCATAATATCTATTGGCCCTAAGGAAATAGAAGAAATCTTAAAGGAAGATAAAAAAGCAGAAGTTGACTGTTATTTCTGCGATAAGAAATACAATTTTGATGAAGAAGATTTAGAAAATATATTAAAAGAAGCAAAGGCAATTAATTTAAAGAAAATCAATGTAGAAGACAATTTATAAAAATAAGGATGCAGCTTAAAAACTGCATCCTTTTAAAATTCTTTAAAAATCTTTTCCATTGGTTTTAATACTACTAGCACAATAACTGAAGATACTGCTATTTGAATAATATTTCCAGGTATTGAAGCAAGTGGAGTTATTAGAGAATGTAGAATAAAAATTTCTCCAATATAGTAAACTACAACTTTTACAATAGTTACTATTACAAAGGAAAGTATTAAATTTTGCAATTTCAACTTAGGATAATTTAATCTATTTAATATATATCCCATTATAAGTGCTGAAATAACAGTCATAGGAGACCACATAACCCAACCACTTGTAAGATCAAAAAGCCCCATGCCTAGAGCACCTGCAAGCATTCCAACTCTTTTTTCAAAAAATATAGCTGCCAAGAAAAAGGGGACATTTCCCAAGTGAATTAGCCCTCCATTAGGTGCAAAGGGAAGTTGAATCTTAACAACCCAAGTAAATACATATACAAGGGCAATAAATAGCGATGTAATAACTAAGTCTTTAACCTTGAAGTCTTTCATATTTTCTCCTTTATCAAATGATTAATTATTTTAGCACTTTTTGTTTAATAAATAAAGTGCAAATTAGATTATTAAAGCTCCAGTGTAATCTATTTCAAGATCGATTAATTTATAATTTCCATTAAGCTTTGCAAGTTCTTTTTCTAAGAATTCATGTGTCTTAAAGTCATAAGATTTTAAAACTAACATAATAGTTGAGCCAGATCCACTTAAATAATGTGATAAAGCTGGGCTATTTTTAATAATTTTATCAATTTTGTCAATTTCAGGGATTAGTTTATTTCTATAAGGTTCGTGAATTTTATCTTGAAAAGCAACCTTTAAATTGTCATAATCTCCAGAAATTAGAGATAAAACTAATAGTGAAACTCTTGAAATATTAAACACTGCATCTTCCTTAGAATATTCCTTAGGAAGAACTTTTCTAGCTTCATCTGTTAAAAGTGTAGAGTCAGGAATAAGTGCAAGGAATTTAATCTTATCTGATGCTCTAAACTTTTCAAGATAAATTTTATTATTTTCAAAAACTGTTGAAGTAAATCCTCCAAAAATTGCCGGTGAAACATTGTCAGGATGGCCTTCAATTTCAGTTGCAATCTTAAGGATATCCCTTTTATTGATTTCTTTATTAAGTTCTTTATAGGCTGCTAAAATACCCATTACAACACAAGTAGATGAAGAACCAAGACCTCTCGACATAGGTATATCTGTTTCTGATTTTATTTCAATTGGAACTGCTTTTTCATTAAAGTATTTAAAAGTGTAGTCATAGGATTTATAGATTAAATTTTCAGCTACATTTTTATTAAATTTTTCTATATCGCTAGTTTCTTTGTATTCACAAATATTATATAAATTAACAGCAAGACCTAGTGAGTCAAATCCTGGTCCTAAATTTGCAGATGTTGCTGGCACTGAAATTCTAGTTCCTCTATTTGCAAATTTTAAAACTTCCTTAGATATATCTTTTTTATTAATCTTAGTGTTGTGAATTACCTTTTTATTTTGAAGTTTAGCAATTCCTTCTGGAATATCAAATCCTGTCTTTTCCTTCAATAATTTTATATTATCAAATTCTTCATTAGATTTATTTTCTCCAAGTGAAGCTAAAACAGATGAAGAAAATTTATAAGGACTTGCAGTTGAAAGAATTAAAGTATTATCAACATTACATTTATCAGATACGCATTTTGCAACAGCTGTATGTGTATCAATTAAATAATTATCTTCATTGTATACTTTTTGAATAGTTTTTTTAGTTTCTTCTTCATTTGCAAAACCACAGAGGAATTCGTCAAATTTAATATCTGACTGAAATTCACCCTTTGTCTTTAGATCATCCATTTTTTCAATAACAACTTCATCAGAAGATTTGTGATATAGAAGTCTTTCAAGATTTGATGAAATTAAAATATCCATTGAAGGGGACATTGTCTTTTCAAGCTCTCTATTTGCATTGTATTTGCCAGTTGAAAAGAAATCAGTTAAAACATTATTAGAGTTTGAAGCAATGATTAATTTATCAACTGGAAGACCCATTTGCTTTGCATAGTATCCTGCAAGTATATCTCCAAAGTTACCAGTTGGAACGCAGAATGAAATCTTTTCATCTTTTTTTATTTTGTGATTTTTGTATAAATCTGCGTATGCGTAGAAATAATAGACAATTTGAGGTAAAAGTCTACCAATATTTATTGAATTGGCAGATGAAAGGTATACATTTTTATCTGAAAGTTTCTTTTTAATCTCAGCATTGTTAAAAATTTCTTTGACAGAAGATTGTGCATCGTCAAAGTTTCCTTCAATTGCAATAACCTTTGAGTTTAATGAATCAGTTGTGTCCATTTGAAGTTTTTGAACAGCACTTACTCCATCTGTTGGATAGACAACTAAAATATCAATGTTTTCCATATTGTAGAAACCTTCAAGAGCGGCCTTACCAGTATCTCCTGATGTAGCAGTAAGAATCAATGTCTTGTCCTTAATGCCAAGAGATTTCTTTGCATAGGAAAGAAGATTTGGAAGAAGACAAAGCGCAAAATCTTTAAAAGCAGAAGTCTTTCCATGATATAGTTCTAAGTATACATCAGAATTTTTAGTAACCTTAGCAACATATTCAGGGAAAGTGCTATAAGATTTTTCGATTAAATCTTTTAAATCATCTTTATCAAAATCTGTAAGATATAAAGAAAGCACTTTGTGAGCAAGATCTGTGTATTTTAAATCAATATTTTCAAAAATATCAAACTTAGGAAAGGACTCTGGAACGAAAAGTCCTCCATCTTCAGAAATTCCCTTAACAATAGCTTCTCTTGCTGATATTTTTAAATTTTCATTTCTAGTTGATAAAAACTTCATATTTCCTCCTCAACTGCTGCAACAAAAATCTCATTGTCATAAGATTCTAAAATTTCCTTTAATTCATCTAGGTTGATTTCCTTAGTAATAATGTGATGAGTTTCTTTTTCTTCGTCTGTATCCATAAACTTTTCAAGAGTTTTATTTACATCTGAAACTCTGATGTAATATTTATTACTAAAGTCCTTTGTTGTAACTGAAAAGTTTTCTGAACCACTATAAAATGGCTTTATTTCATTGTCATCGTGAATTCTAAGTAAATCCCTTATTACTGCATCAGCAGTTTCCAATTTACCTGCACCTGCTCCAAAAAATCTATATTCGCCAAAGTTTTCGCCTTTGATTTGAACTTTGTTAAGTGACTCAATAGTATTTATAAAGAAAGGATCTTTTAAAAGTACTGGCATGACATAAATATTTATTTTACCATCTTTCAAAAAAGACTTGGCAATAAGTCTAATGTTATATCCCTTTGACTTTGCAAAGTCAATGTCTGATTTAGATATATTTGATATACCAAGTGTTAAGATTTCATCTTCTCGAATCTTTGTGTTAAAAGATAGGGAAGAGAGTATTCTTATTTTTCTTTGAGAATCAAAGCCACACACATCAGCTGTGGGATCGGCTTCTGCATATCCTAAATCTTGAGCTTCTTTTAATACAATATTATAATCTAGCCCTTCACTTTCCATTTTTGAAAGAATAAAATTAGAAGTGCCATTTAAAATTCCAGATATTTCTGAAATTTTATTAAATTGAAGTTCTTCCATTAGAGGGTGAATTATTGGAATTGCACCTCCAACAGATGCTTCATATGAAAAATAGACATTGTTTTTAATTGCGGTTTCATTTAGTTCTTCAAAGTACTTAGAAACTACTGCTTTATTTGCAGTTATAATATTTTTACCTGCATTCATAAGAGCAATAATTCTTTTATAAGTCTCTTCTAAATTTGAAGTAACATCAATTACTGTATCAACATTGGAATTTAATATTTCATTAAAATCATCAGTAAACACTATTTCTTTATTTTTTGGATTTCTTTTTTTATTTGCATTATAAATTAAAACTTTTGATAAATTAATGTTAAAACCTTTTTGTAAAAGAAAATCTTTCTTTTCAAAAAGTATTTCTTCAACTCCAGTACCAACAGTTCCAAATCCCATTAGTGCTAGATTCATCTCAGTCCTCCAAAAGTTTTTCAGCTATTTGAACAGCATTTGTTGCTGCACCTTTTCTAATATTATCAGCACATGACCATAAATTAATTCCATTATCTACTGTGAAGTCTCTTCTTATTCTTCCAACATAAACTTCGTCGTGGTTAGCTGAGTGAAGTGGCATAGGGTAAACTTCTTCTGTTGGATTATCTTCAAGTACAAGTCCTTCATAATCAGAGATGATTTTCTTAACATCTTCAATTTCAAATGGTTTTTCAGTTTCAACATTTATTGAAATGCTGTGAGAATTTTTAACAGGCACACGCACAGTTGTAGCTGTGACAAGCATGTCGTCGTGAAGGATCTTTTTAGTTTCGTTAATCATCTTCATTTCTTCTTTTGTATATCCATTGTCTAGGAATACATCAATTTGAGGAATACAGTTATTTTGAATTTCATATTTATAAGCTGTTTTAGTTCCATTTTCAAGGTCTGAGATTCCCTTAATTCCAGAACCAGAAACTGATTGATAAGTTGAGTAGATAACTCTTTTTATACCATATTTATCATGAATTGGCTTAAGTGGAAGTACTGATTGAATAGTAGAACAATTTGGATTGGCAATAATTCCCTTATTTTCTTTAATATCTTCAGGATTAATTTCTGGAACTACTAGAGGTACATCTTCGTGCATTCTAAAAGCAGAACTATTGTCAATAACAGTTGCACCACACTCTGCAGCAATTGGTCCAAATCTTTCACTTACTGAACCACCAGCTGAGAATAAAGCAATTTTAATATCTCTATCTTTAAAAGAATCTTCTGTCAATTCTTCAACAGTATATTCTTTTCCAGCAAAGTTAATTTTCTTGCCAGCAGATCTTTTTGAACTAAAAACAAATAAATTATCAACTGGAAAATTTCTTTCTTCTAAAACTTTAAGCATAGTGCTTCCTACAAGTCCTGTTGCACCAACAACAGCTACATTTACTTTTTTCATTTTTCTTCCTCCTTGTAAAATTCTTGATAAATAGAATTTATTGCAATTTCAAAATCTTTAGTTTCAACACCAATTATTATATTTATTTCACTAGAGCCTTGGCTAATCATTTTTATATTTACTCCATTTTTTGCAAGAGCAGTGAAGACTCTACTAGATACACCCTTTTCATTAATCATACCACGACCAACAACGGCGATAATAGAAATATCCCTTTCAGTTGAAATTTTGTCTGCGTTTAAATATATTTTTAAAGATTCAAGTACTTTATCCATTTTTGGACCTATTTTTAAATCTGAGACAATTACAGAAACAGAATCTATGCTTGAAGGCATGTGTTCAATAGGTATGTCATTACTTTCAAAGACAGTTGTAAGTTTTCTGAAAAAATCAATTTCAGAATTCATATTTACTTTTTCAAGATTTATAACTGTAAAATCTTTTTTGCCAGAAATCCCAGTAATAGTATTTACATTTTTTGAATCACATTTTGACAGTATTAATGTTCCTTCATCCTGTGGAGAATTTGTATTTTTTATATTTATAGGAATATTTTTATCTCTTAGTGGGAATATTGCTTCTTCGTGAAGTACCTTTGCCCCCATATAAGATAATTCTCTTAATTCCTTGTAAGTAATTGTATTAATTGTGGAAGGGTTTTTTACAATTTTAGGATCTGCTACTAAAAATCCACTTACATCTGTGAAGTTTTCATATTTTTCTGCGCCTAGCGCTGAAGCAAGTATAGATCCTGTTATATCTGATCCTCCACGAGAAAATGTAGTTATTTTACCTTCTTTATTAGATCCATAAAAACCAGGTATAACGACATATTCTTTACCTTCTAAAACTTTTTTTATTTTATCTTCAGAAGCTTTAAAATCCACAACTCTATCATTAAAGAATATTAAATCTTTAGAATCAATAAATTCAAACCCTAAATAATTAGAAAGAACTTGAGCAGAAATATTTTCGCCACGGCTAATTACATAGTCATAACTTGCACCATTTGTAATTTCATTTTTTACATCATCTAAAATGGCTTTAATATCTATACTAAGTTCTAGATCATCTACAATATTATTAAATACATCTTCAACAATTTTAAATATCTCGTTAAAGTTAAGGTCATGACTAGCTAATTGATGACACATTGATAGCAGGTCAGTAACCTTGTGATTATTGTGTCTTCCCTTACCAGGAGCGGAAACAACAATATATTTTCTCTCGCTGTCTTCTTCAATTATATTTTTTACTTTTTGAAATTGACAAGCATCAGCCAGCGAACTTCCGCCAAATTTAACAATTTTCATCTTAATTCTCCTTTATATAATGTAAACTTTTTTGTTTCTTAAGTTTTTAAAATTATACAATTATTTGGCACAATTGTCAATTTTACTGATTATAGAGAGTTAGAAGAAAGTAGTGTGATTTAAAATAATTGAATTTTTCATTTATTATTAGTAAAATATATTTAATATCTAGAATTGTATATAAATTGTAAATTCTAACTTGTGTTTTTTGTAAAATAATGTTATACTAATGATGTTGTGGCGACATAGCCAAGTGGTAAGGCACGGGTCTGCAACACCCTTATCACCGGTTCAAATCCGGTTGTCGCCTCCAAATTTAGAATCTGTCTTAGGATAGATTCTTTTTTTATGCAAAGATTTAATTAATACTTTCATTAAATGATATAATAGATTTATAAAATTTATAGAGGTGCAAAATGAAATTATTAATATTAGTAGACAACAACAATGCAATTGCAAAAGACGGCGAGCAAATTGTATATATAGATAACGACCTTTCCATGTTTAGAGACTACACTACTGGAAATGTAATTATAATGGGAAGAGTAACCTATGAAGCTATTGGTAAGCAGCTGCCAGATAGAACTTCAATTGTATTTACAAGAAGTAATAGAGAAGATAAAAAAGATTTATACTATGTAAATTCTATTGAAGAACTTGATGAAGTGCTAAAAAACTTTAAAGACAAGGAAATTTTTGTAATTGGTGGTGCTGCAATTGTAAATATGCTTTGGGATAGACTTGATGAGCTAATTGTTACTAGAGTTGACATTGAAGTTGAAGGTGCTGATACTTTTATTCCACAATTTGACGGATTTGAATTAGTTGATAAGACTGAAATAGAAGATCCAGATTATAGAGTTTATCACGAATTATGGAAGAGGATTAAATGAGAATTTTAATTGTTGAAGACGAAGAAAATCTTTTAAATTCTATAAAGGAAGGTCTGGAAATTTCAGGATATATTGTCGACACTGCCATTTCTGGAGATGAAGGAAGTTTTATGGCATGTACAAATGATTATGATCTTATTTTATTAGATATAAACCTTCCAAATAAAAATGGGTTTGAAGTCCTAAAAGAAATTAGAGAAGTAAATCAAAATGTAAATATAATAATGCTTACTGCAATTTCAGATGTTGAAAACAGAGTAGAGGGCTTTGATTTAGGTGCAAATGATTATGTGCTTAAGCCTTTTCATTTTGAGGAATTAAAAGCAAGGATTAGATCTTTACTTAGGAGAAAAACAACTATATCAAATAATATCATAAATATAAATGCAGTATCCTTTGACACTTCAAAGAGAACTTTTTATATTGATGGCGAAGAATTAAAACTCACATCTAGAGAAAGTGGAATTCTTGAATATCTATTTTATAATTGCAACAGATATGTAACTACAGAAGAGTTAATGGAGCATGTTTGGGGAGATGAAATAGATTCTTTTTCAAATGTAGTGCGTGTTCACATGTCTGCGCTTAGAAAGAAATTAAAAAGTAAGCTGGGAAAAAATATTATTTTAAATAAAATTGGCAAAGGATACATATTAAGTGAAGAAGATGAAGAAATTTAAAAATAGTATTATATTTAAACTTTTATTTTCAGTTATTTTGATTTTTATAATAATGACTGCAGCTTCTAATTATATAATAGGGAGATACCAAGAAAAGATGATATTTGAACTTGGTGAAAATTTTACTCTAGAAAGAGAAGCTCACAGCGACAATGAAAGTTTCTTGGTTATAGTTGAAGATGCAAAGCTAAAATCCACTAAAGAGATGAGACGATTTTCTTTAATAGTTATAATTTCTACTATTATAATAGGATCATTAATATACCTATATATTATATATAGAATTTTAAATCCACTTAGAGAACTAAAAAATAAGGCCCTTCAAATAGATATAGATAATTTAAAAAGCTTTGACAGTATTTATATGGAAGGGGAGTCTTCAGAAATAGAAGAACTTTCGAGAGCATTTCAAAATTCAATTGATAAAATTTATTCTGGATATGAAAGGGAAAAATCTCTATCAAGAAGTATTGCACATGAGTTAAATACGCCAGTAACTATTATGAAATCAGAGATTGACTTATACAAAATGAAAGATGATTTAGATAAAGATTCTATTAAATATATATTAAATAGTTTTGATGAAAATATTGATAGGATTTCTAATATTATTGAATCACTTTTATTTTTAAATAGCAGGGAAAATTTAAGACTTACTGAATTTGATATTGCATATTTAATAGATGAAATTGTATTTGATTTAGAAGATATAGAAAATGATAAAAAAGTTTTGATAAAATCAAATGTTAAGTCAAAAGTAATAAAATCCAATGACATACTTATTCAAAGAATGTTATATAATATTGGAAAGAATGCTGTTTTATACAATGTAGAAAATGGAATAGTAGAATTTTATTTTTCTGAAATAGATAATAAATTTATTTTTGAAGTAAAAGATACTGGAATTGGACTTAGCGATGAAGATAAAAAGAAAGTATTTGATTTATTTTATAGAGTGGATTCATCGAGAAGTAGAAAAACTGGCGGCTATGGAATTGGTTTAAACTTAACAAAAAATATAGTTAAAAAATTAGAGGGCGATATTGAAATTTTAGATAATCACCCTCAAGGTATTATAGTTAAAATAATTCTTCCTAAAAATTAATAGGAAGAATTTTTTATTTAAGTTGTGCTTTTTCATTAAAAAATGTCTTATAACCTAACTCTACAGTTATAAAAGATGATAGAGAGACAGCTCCAAATATTCCAAGCATTACAGCTATTTGATAAGAAATTGCAGTAATAGGAGATACTCCTGATAAAATTTGGCCAGTCATCATACCTGGCAAGAATACAATTCCCATTCCAAGCATTGAATTAATAGTAGGTAAAAGTGCTGAGTCAAAGCTTGAATTAACAATTTCCTTTGATGCTTCTCTTGGAGTTGCGCCAAGTATAAGAGCTCCTTCAATTAAATCTCTCTTGCTTTTCATTTGCTCAAGTAAATTATTTGAGCCAAGTGCTATGGCAGTCATTGAGTTGCCAAGTAACATTCCTGAAATTGCTATAAAGTATTGTGGATCAAACCATGGTTTGATTCTAATTACTATAAATAAGAAATAAAATAAACAAGTTGTAGTGCCAACTATTACAGATATAGAAATTATTTTTTTAAATTCTCTAGATACTTTTTGCTTAAGTCTTTTAATGATTGTATAAATTGAAAAAACTTCCATAACTAAAATCACTATAAAAGTAATAAGTGCAGATGGATTTTTAAAAATATAAATTAGAACATATCCAGTTAGAACTAGTTGCACACTCATTCTAAAACAAGATACTAAAATGTCCTTTTCTCTGTTTATGCCTTTATATCTAACTAAGAATAAAACTAGAATTATAAATAAATAAGCGCATATCATTTGAAACAAAGATAGATTAATTATTCCCTTCATTTTACAACCCTCCCATTATCAAGTGTGATTATATTATCTTTGTACTTTTCTTTTAAGGAAGTTGAGTGTGTAATCATAATAATTTTAATTCCATGATTACTTGAATAATTTACTATTTCAGAAATTAAATCGTCTTCATTTTCATCGTCAAGGGCAGAAGTTGGCTCATCTAATAAAATAACTTTAGGATTTAATAGAAGAATTCTAGCAGCGGCAAGTTTCTGTTTTTCTCCACCTGATAAATTTCTTGCATCTGTGTTTAAATCCTTATTTAAATTTAGACTTTTAAGCATTTTTATAATTATATTCTCACTTGGTAATTTTTTATTGGAAAATTTAAATCCAAGTTTAATATTCTCTAAAATACTTCCGCTAAATATAGTTGGGTTTTGAGGTAGCATTAAAACTTCTCTTCTGTGGACTATGGGGTCCACATTTTTTAAATTCTTTCCATTATAATATATTTCTCCACTGTCAGGACTAATTAAAAGATTTAGCATTTTTAGAAGGGTAGTTTTGCCACTTCCACTTTTACCAGATATAATTGTTAAATTTGCATCTTTTATTTCAAGATAATCTATATCGATAACATTTTTAAATTTAATATTTTTTAATTGAAACATAATGACTCCTTTAAATAATAATATCATAAAGGAATATAATTAAACATTTATATTGAGTAAAATTAAGATTAAAATATAAAAACAAAGGTATCTATATAGATAGATGAAAATTATATTTTAAGGAGGTAATTATGTTTAATTATAAAGATAGAGTTGTAATGGTAACTGGAGCATCTTCAGGGCTTGGGAAACAAATGGCTAGAGGATTTGCAGGACAAGGAGCAAACTTAGTACTTATGCCAAGAAGAATTGAGAGACTTGAAGAACTTGCAAAGGAATTAGAAGAATTAGGAGTAGAGGCACTTCCAGTTAAATGTGATGTTACTAGCACAGAAGATATAGACAAAGCTGTCAAAGAAGCAATTGATAAGTTCGGAAAAATTGACGTTCTTGTAAACTGTGCTGGAAGCTCAAAGGGTGGAGCTATTAATGAAATGACTGATGAAGCTTGGGACTTCACAATGGAAATTGATTTAACTTCAGTTTTTAAAATGACTAGAAGAGTTTCTGACGAAATGATTAAGAAGGGTTATGGAAGAATTATAAATATTGCCTCAATGTATGGGCTACTTGGAACAAATCAAGAACAAGTTGCATACCACGCATCAAAGGGTGGAGTAGTAAACCTAACAAGAGCAGTATCAGCTGAACTTGCTCCAAAGGGAATTACTTGCAATGCAATTTGCCCAGGATTTTTCACAACAGAACTTACAGAAGATACATTAAAGACAGATGATTTCAAAGCTTATATGAATATATCTGTGCCAATGAATAGACCAGGAGCAGAAGGCGAACTTAATGCAGGAGCAATCTTCTTAGGATCAGAAGAAGCATCCTATGTAACTGGAGTAATACTTCCAATAGATGGCGGTTGGAGCAGTGCAAAATAATTTAGTATATGTAATTATATTAATAAATATAATAACTTTTATAATGTATGGTGTAGATAAATTTAAATCAAAACTTGATTTTTATAGAATTTCTGAAAAGACACTTTTGACGCTCTCAGTAATGGGTGGACTTGGAGGGTTTGCAGGTATGCAAGTCTTTAGACATAAGACTAGGAAAAGCATATTTTATCTTGCAAATTTTATAGGAATTGCAGTTTCTGTTTATTTATTAACACAAGCATAAAGGATGCAGTTGCATCCTTTTAGGTTGTATACAAACCCACTATAACGCTCACCGGATTTCGCTTTCTACAAATTCTAATTCTTAACTCGCTGAAAAACGCAAACTCGCTAACGCTCAAACAGTGCGTTTTTCGGGCGCTCGTTT
>Ga0129315_1000521_pt1 | contig 29734 bp, 44 predicted proteins | sample Cm827metagenome_FD_94432 | JGI IMG/M metagenome (GOLD analysis project Ga0129315, IMG submission 94432) | Eastern black-and-white colobus group fecal microbial communities from Wisconsin, USA - Cm827 metagenome | ecosystem: Host-associated > Mammals > Digestive system > Large intestine > Fecal... | reverse complement strand
TTAATAACATATTTAGAATTGGAAAATTCAATTATAATTTTATAATCTGCAATTAACCCATCTTGTAACTCGGCATTATAATTATCTTTTTTTACAGAATCTATAAATTCTGGAATAATGCTATGCTCTTTTTTATCTACCTCATAATATTTATATAGATTTACATCAAATATTTTAATAGTATATTCTTCATTCTTATCTACCTTATCTTTAATTTCACTTGTATAATAATCAGCTTTAGGTTTAGAACTAGCTCTTATGTATTGTGATTCATTAAAAGTGCAACTTGTAAATAAATAAGTAAATATAATAACTAAAATAAAACTAAGTAATTTCTTCATAGAAACCTCCTAATGGATTAAGTTCTATATTAACATATTCTTATCTAAAAGACTTTAGAACATTTTATTATAAGGAGAATAAAATGAAATAACAATACTGTTATTTTGGTGGTAAAATGAAATACGGAATTGACATAAATAGTGAAAAAATTCTAAGTTTTATTTCTGAAAAATTAAAAGAAAGAGGACATTTCATTATAGATTTAACTGATTATAGTAATATAAATAATGGGAAGTCATTATTAAAAAAAGTAATAATTGCTAATGTTACTAATATAGAATTTTATTTAGTAATTAAATTTAAAAATGAAGTATCTTTTCCTATAATATTTTATGCTGATAATTCTTCTAAAATATTTGCAAATGAACTTATGGAAGTTTTAGAAGATAGCTTTGCAAATATAGCATGTAAAAATGGTAGACATCTTTATTTAATTAAGAATATAAATACATCTGTAGTTTATATTACTTTTCCAATAAAGGATAAGGAAATAGTAGAAAATTTATTAATTACAAATAAGTTAATTGATATATTAGAAAATATAAAAATCTAATTAAATTAAGTATTAAATATAGTTCTTAGTTGAATTATATTTAATAGCTTTGTAATAAAAAAGACTCCTTTATAGTAAGAATAAATGATAACAATAAATAGGAGATTTATATGAATATTATAGCAACTATAGGTCCTAAAACTATAGATAAATGGGTTATAAAGGAGCTTATAGAAAATGGAGTAGATATATTAAGATTAAATTGTGCTCATTTCAATAAAGATGAATTTGAAGAAGTGATAAACTATGTCAAAACCATAAGAAGTGAAATACATATACTTATTGATTTATCAGGGAAAAAGATAAGAATATCAAAGAATCTAAAATATATCTATAAAGTTTATAATAATCAAGAAGTGTACTTTTGTGGAGAAGATTATTATAATACTTTAAATAGTAAGGAGTTAGAATATAAAAAATATATTCCTTTAAATTTAACTACAGAAAAGATAAAGATAAGTAATATAGAAAGTATATCTATTAAGGATAATACTATGAATTTCAATGTTTTAGATGTAAAAGATGGAATTGTAAAAGCTAAGGTAATGAAAGGAGGAATAATACGAGCTGGCAAAGGATGCAATGTTTCCAATATAAAGGATGATGGAAGAGCAATGAGCAAAAAAGATAAGGATAATATTCTTTGGGCAATTAATAATGACTTAGATATAATTTGTCAATCCTTCGTAGAATCTAAGAAGGACATAGATGAAGTAAAAAGGTTTATAGGAGAAAACACAAAGGGAAAAAAATATGATATATGGGCTAAGATAGAAACACCAAAAGGAGTAAATAATATTATAGATATTATTACAGCTGTAGATACTGTTGTATTAGGACGAGGAGATTTAGTTGCAGAAGCTGGAATGTTAGAGTCTGTAATTCTTCAAGAAAAAGCTATAAAAATTGTTAAAGAGAAAAATAAGAGAATTATTATTGGAACCCACATATTAAATAGTATGAAGAATGGAAATATAGCAACATTACCTGAAATTGAAAGTATTTATGAATTTATTAATAAAGGAGTAGATGGTTTTTTATTAGCAGGAGAAACCTCAATTGGAAAAGCTCCCATACAAACTGTAAAATTCTTAAAATCAGTTATTGAATTTTATAAGAGAGAAATAAATTTTGAGTAGAGAAAAATTAATACTTTCAATTCTTTGGATAATACTTGGATTAATATTATTATTTTTATTATTTTATGCATATAATTTATTTATTACATTTTAGTAAAGAAAAAGAAATAAATTCTTAGTTATTTTGTAACGAAATTGCCACAAAGTAATTGTATTATATAAATATAGTTGTTAGTGCTTAACAATTAGTTATTTATCCCCTTAATGAAAAATGATATCTGAATTCAGATATCATTTTTCATTTTAATTATTTCTTATGAAAGCTTTCACAATTTGTTTCGCTATATAAATTAGCACCATAACCTGAAACATCTATAGATTCAAGAGAGCATAATTGATTTTCATTATACTTACAACTTTCAACATTACAAACTAAACAATCACAAGGACTACCTTCATTGTAAATATTATTTGTTAAAGTGCCATAGGTTTTGCTATCTAAAAATGAACTGCAACAAGTATTAGAATCTTTATTTGAATTTTTCCCTACAACATTTATTCTATTAGAGTAACAAACCATATCTTTGTTATGAGAACAGTTTACAGCATTACAATTTATTAATTGCATTGTATTCACTCCTTTACTCAAAGTATCTATTTAATAGACCTTTAAATGCACATCCATGTCTAGCTTCGTCTTTGCACATTTCATGTACTGTATCATGTATAGCATCTAAGTTAAGATTTTTAGCTAAATCTGCAAGTTTCTTTTTACCATCACAGGCACCATATTCAGCTTCTACTCTTGCTTGTAGATTAGCTTTAGTGTCTGCCACTACAACTTCACCTAGTATTTCAGCAAACTTGGAAGCATGTTCAGCTTCTTCATATGCAATTCTCTTATAAGCTTCAGCAACTTCTGGATAGCCTTCGCGATCTGCCTGCCTTGACATTGCTAAATACATACCAACTTCAGTGCACTCAGCTGTGAAGTTAGATCTTAAAGACTCTAATACCTCAGAGTTAAGATCATTAAGGGTTCCAATTCTATGTTCATCAGCCCAATTCATTTCAGTTTCAATTTCTTTAAATTTATCTGAAGTAGCTTTACAAATAGGGCAGATATCAGGTGGTATATCACCATTATGGATATAACCGCAAATAGTACATACAAACTTTTTCATTAATTAACCTCCTTTTAGTAAATTTTACTAATAAGTAAAAGACATTAGTATTATTTACTAAAATACACAAAAAAATACACCCAAAGTGCTACCAAAGGATGCAAAATTAATAATGAAATATGTAGAATAAAAGAAGAACTCCCTTAGGAGTTTCTAAAATAGATATTCTTTTAGCAATTTGTTTAAATTACATCAATAATTCTACATTTTATATTCTAATTTTTAATTTGGAGCTACTTAGCTAGCGAATTGTATGCATGTGTATTTATTAAAATAGTTCATATATATCTGACAACTCACTTAGAATTTTTTCATCATCCACATAATATTTATAGTTATTATCTGTATAAATCCCTATTTCATAAGCTTTTGGGAAAGTAATTATAAATTCACTTCCTTCTTTATAATTTTCATTAAAAGATATTTTACCTCCTTGTAGTTCAACTAAATTCTTTGTAATTGAAAGACCTATTCCACTACCTTCATTTCTTCTAGAAAAGGAGTTATCTATCTTATAAAATCTACTGAAAATTAAATCAGCATATTCTTCTGGAATTCCAATGCCAGTATCTTTTATTGAAATAGTAACTTTGTTATCATGGGCTTCAATAGTAACAATAATATTTCCGTTAGAATTATTAAATTTAATTGCGTTAGATAATAAATTTAAAATTATTCTTTCAAAGGCATAGGTATCTATTCTTAAATAAAGTTTTTCTACATTAGTATCAAAAGTAATATTTAAATTTTTAAATTTTGTATAAGGGATAATGGATAAAGTTAAATCTTCCACAAAAGGTACTATATCTACTAGTACTAAATCTAGCTTAGTCATACCTGAATCTATTTTAGTTATATCAATTAAATTATTAATTAATCTTAACATACGTAAACAATTTTGCTTAACGCTTTTTTCATACTTATTAAAGTATTCTTTTAGTGAGGTTTGATCTTTATCCTTTAAGGAACCCATAAGTTGAACTGAAGAATATATTATATTTACTGGTGTTTTAAGTTCATGACTAAGATTAGAAAAGAAATTGCTATTAACAGAATTAAAAACAATCTTTTTATTATATTCTTCAAAAAGCTTAATGTATAAATCATTATTATTAATTTTATTGGAATTGTCTAGAGTTTCTATGTAAGTTTTATAGTATTTTAAGGCTTCTTTATAATTTGAAATTTTTTCATAGTCATTAGATATTAATTTGTATAAATTAGTATTTTCTTTACTATGAGGTTTATTAGAAAATAATAAAGCCTTTTTATGATGAATTAAAGCTTTTTCATAGTTGCACAAGGAAAAATATAAATTACCATAGGATATTTCTAGCCAATATTCAAAATCTATAAAAGCAAACTTAGAAAAATTACTTTTATATATATAGTTGGCATTATCTAAATAATAAAATAAATCAGATAATGATTTTTTACTAAAGGAAGTATTATTTTCTAAAAGAGCATAATGTGTAACAATAAGGTTATATCTAGCAAGGTAAGTATCCATATAATAAGAGTCAATATTATATAAATTATTTTTATATTCATCTAATAACCCTTTGATTTCTTCAAAGTTAAAATTAATTTTGTATAATGAACTAAGAATTTTACAATATATATTTATTTTAAATATACTAGGTAAAATATTACTATTATTTTTTAAAATATTGTTTAAAATATCTATACCTTGAGATATTTTCCCTGTATCTATATAAGTACAACCTATATTATATTTTGCTAATAAATAAATATCATTTTCTTTGTTTGCTTTACACATAGATAAAGATTTATCAAATAAGTCCAGAGCTATATTAGGTAAATATAAATACTTTTGGTATATGTATCCAATATGAATCAAAGCTTGTGAAGAATATAATCCATCGTAAGAAGTTAAAATTTTTAAAGAATTATTAATGTTACTATAAAGTAATTCATCTGTTTTAAATATTTCAAGTTTGGTGAGAGAAGTATTTATATGTAAAAATAATAATAATTCTTTTAAGTCAGTAGATTTTAAATAATTAATAGCTAATTCATAGTATTTAATATGTTGATCTATGTTCTTTACGTTTAAATAAGAAATAGATAATATAGTATATAAGTAAGGAGTTATAAAAGGATTACATTTTAAATCTAACTCACCACATAAAGATTCAAAAATATTATTTGATGAAAAAAAATCATTAGATTTATATATACATAAGCCTACTATAAACTTAATATATAATAACTCTTCAATTTCCAAATCTTCATTTATTAATCTATTTTCCATATTAGATTTAATGTCAGATAAATATGAACTTGTTACAAAAACCTCTGGTGAAAAAAATATATATTTAATTGTATTCTCATAAAATTCATTTTCATTTAATATTTCTTTATATACAGTCTGCATTTTGAAAACCTCCATAGAAGATCCAGAATATGATAATATATTACCATAAATAGAATAAATTGTATAATATTATTGATAAAATTTAAAATAAAAAATATTTTTAATTAACAAACTAAATAAAGCTTTAAAATATCTAATTAATATTAATAAAAAGTTATAATTTAAATAATCTTTATAGCATACATTATTTGTATCTTATTTTAATATCTGTTAAAATAAAGAGTATAATATTTATACATTAAATATGGAGGTTTATATGAGATTTATAAGAAAGATTATAGATTTAATTGCTAATAATTTTAAAATTAAGATTGGAATATGTATATTTCTTATATTAGCATTAATTATTGTAGTTGTATCAGGAACAATCTATTCTAAGAACTTAAATGATAAAAATTTAACCTTTAAAGTAGCTAAGAATAAGGAAGTTCCAAAAGAAATAAATACAAATAAAGAAACAGAAGAAGATAAGGATAAGAAGGATAAATTAAATGATATAAAATCTAAGATAAAAGAATTAGATGCAAATATTAATTTAAGTATTACTGAAAATAATATTGATAATGATATAGCTTATTATGAAAAAATCTACAATGAATTATTGAAGAAAAAAGAAGAAGAAAAAGAAGATACATATAATGAAAGTGAAGAGGATAATAGTTATATTGAAGAAGAATATACCGAGACTGATATTCCACAAAATAACCCAGGAACTACTACTCCAGTAACAAATCCTCCAATAATAAATCCTCCAGTAGTACCACCAGTGACAACTACGCCAAAACCAGCTGATCCAGTAGGTGATAATGGGGAAGGTATTAATCCACCAGCAAGTGGTAGTGAAGAAACCAAACCTCCTATAAGGCCACCTGTAGATGATCCTAAAGAAGAAGAGAAACCAAACCCAGAAGAAGGGGCTGACCAAGGAGAAAATTCACAACCAGTAATAAGTGATCCAACTAAACCTAATAATACTTAATAGTAATAATATATTTTAGAATAAAGAAAAAGTCTTTAATAAGAAGTAATTAAACTTCTTATTAAAGACTTTTTTGGTGCCGGCAGAGGGAATCGAACCCTCACGGTAAAACCGCATGATTTTGAGTCATGTGCGTCTGCCAGTTCCGCCATGCCGACCTGCTGCAGAATTTATTATAACAAAATAAATTACAAATATCAAGAGTGAATAAATATATAATAAAAAAATGAGTTTTTAAGCTTTATAGATTGTTAAAGCTTTACTCATTTGGTATTATATAGTTAGGACAAATATGGCCATATGGGATTATATTTGTCCCGATTAATGTAGTCTATATTTTGGGGAGCTTTAAATATAATGACTGCCATAATCTATAATTAGGGAGGAGATATAATATGATGTATTCAAGAGAAGTGGAAGAAATGTGCGTTGTTGCTAAGGGACCAAATCATGGACCTGCACCAATTCCTGTTGAAGGAAGATGGGTACAAGCTAAAGAAGTGAAGGATATTTCAGGACTAACACATGGTGTTGGTTGGTGTGCACCACAACAAGGAGCTTGTAAACTAACTTTAAATGTAAAGGATGGAATAATAGAAGAGGCTTTAGTTGAAACAATTGGATGTTCAGGTATGACTCATTCAGCTGCTATGGCTTCAGAAATATTACCAGGGAAAACTATATTAGAAGCATTAAATACAGACTTAGTATGTGATGCAATTAATACAGCAATGAGAGAATTATTCCTTCAAATAGTTTATGGAAGAAGCCAAACTGCTTTTTCAGAAGGTGGACTACCTATAGGAGCTGGACTTGAAGATTTAGGAAAGGGGCTTAGATCACAAGTTGGTACTATGTATGGAACTGTTGCAAAGGGTACAAGATATTTAGAAATGGCAGAAGGATATGTAACTAAAATTGCCTTAGATGCTAATGATGAGATTATTGGATATAAATTTGTTCACTTAGGAAAAATGATGGAAATGGTTGCTAAGGGAATAGATGCTAATGAAGCTATGGAAAAAGCTACAGGACAATATGGTAGATTTGACGAAGCAGTTAAAGTTATTGATCCAAGACACGAATAATTCGAAGGGGGAAGATTATTATGCCATTATTTGAAAGTTATGAAAGAAGAATAAATCAAATCATTCCTGTGCTAGAAAAGTATGGAATGAGTAAAATAGAAGATGCAAAAACTGTATGTGATGAAAAGGGTATAGATGTATATGAAATAGTAAAATCCACTCAACCAATTGCATTTGAAAATGCTATGTGGGCTTATACTTTAGGTGCTGCTATAGCAATTAAAAAGGGATGTAAAAAGGCCGCAGATGCTGCTGAAGCTATAGGAGAAGGCTTACAAGCGTTTTGTATTCCAGGTTCAGTTGCAGATGATAGAAAAGTTGGATTAGGACATGGTAACTTAGGAGCTATGCTTTTAAGAGAAGAAACTAAATGTTTTGCATTTTTAGCTGGACATGAAAGCTTTGCAGCAGCAGAAGGTGCTATAAAAATTGCAGAAAAAGCTAATAAAGTAAGAAAAGAACCATTAAGAGTTATATTAAATGGTTTAGGAAAAGATGCTGCATTTATTATATCAAGAATAAATGGATTTACTTATGTTGAAACAAAGTTTGATTTTTACACAAGTAAATTAGAAATAGTTAGAGAAATTCCATATTCAAATGGACCAAGAGCTAAGGTTAAGTGCTATGGTGCAAATGATGTTAGAGAAGGTGTTGCTATAATGCATCATGAAGGAGTTGATGTATCAATCACTGGTAACTCAACAAATCCTACAAGATTCCAACATCCAGTTGCAGGAACATATAAAAAAGAATGTATTGATGAAGGAAAGAAGTATTTCTCAGTAGCATCGGGTGGTGGTACTGGAAGAACTCTTCACCCAGATAATATGGCTGCAGGCCCAGCTTCATATGGTATGACAGATACTATGGGAAGAATGCACTCAGATGCACAATTTGCAGGTTCTTCTTCAGTTCCAGCTCACGTAGAAATGATGGGACTTATAGGAATGGGTAACAATCCAATGGTAGGTGCTACTGTTGCAGTTGCAGTTGCTGTAGAAGAAGCAATGAAATAAAGTAAAATCAATAAGTTTGTATGTTTAAATTATCTTTATAAATAATTTGACATAAGCAAAAAAGTATCTCAAAATTCATTTTTGTCAACGTATTGTCAACGAAAAATTATATGCGTTGACATCATGTTGATAGAGGACAAGAGAGTGGCTATTTTATTAGTTGCTCTTTTTCATTTAATATATCTATAGTCTTTCTTCTCATATCATCTGTTACATGTGTATAGACTTGTAATGTCATATCTAAGTTTTTATGACCTAATCTTTCTTGAACAGCCTTTATGTTTGCACCTGAACTTAAAAGCATAGTTGTATGAGTATGCCTTAAAGAATGATAATCTAATTCTTTATATCCTAGTTTATAATGAATGATTCTAAAACAGTGCTGCATAACTCTAGGCTGTATATATGTGCCATTTTCTCTTATATTAATTAAGTTTATTTCATTACCTTCTGTTTCATTTATCTGATTTTTATTATTGACTTTTATTTTTGTATAGCTTTCACCATAATATATTCTATCTTTTATTTGCTGTTTTTTATATTGCTTTAGAATATTAACTGTGAAGTCATCTAAATCTATAATTCTATCACTGTTATATTTCGTATCAGTAAAGTACCAATGGTTATCTTGCCATTGTACTTGTTTATTAATACTTAATTGTTTGTCATTCAAATTTATATCATCCCAAGTAATAGCAAAAGTTTCACCTAATCTTAAGCCACACCTATAAGCGAGTTGTAAAGGTAAATAACAAGTATGACTATAAGGAAAACGCTCAATTATTTTAGCAAACTGTTCCTCAGATATTATATATTTTTCTTTTTTTCTAGTAGGTGTCTTAGGAATAGCTCGTTGAAGTGGTAACCTTACTGCAGACATAGGGCTAAATCTTATATATCCAAGAGGTTCAACAGCATAGTTTAATGATCCACTTAGTATTCCTTTTAATACTAATAAGGTATTTCGACTAAAGCCATCATTGAATTTTTCATTTATAAAGGTTTGTAAAATCGCTGGTGTCAAGGTTTTTAATTTATAAATACCAAGTTTAGGTTTTATATATAATTTTATTTTCTTCATATAGTTATTTACTGTAGTTTCCTTCAAATTTACTTCTGCATATTCTTTTATCCAGAAGTCCAAATAATCAGCAAAAGAAATTTCAGACGGTGTAAAGGATAGACCACAATTATTGTATTCAGCAAGAGCTTTAGTCCCAGCTTCTAAAGCTTCTTTTTTTGTTCTAAATCCACTTTTGGTTATTTGTTTACGCTTACTATCTATTGTTGCAGCTTCAAATTGATATTGCCATTTGTCACCACGTTTTCTGACATTCACAGATGCCATAAAATCATCTCCTTTATTTATAATTAAAAAATTTTTCCTATATAGACATTGGGAGAGAAGTAAATAATATAGTTATCTATTTTATGAATTGTTCCATATTTACTTTCATAATACTCTAGAGCTTCATTTAAGTATGCAACAGTAACATTTAAATATTCAGCTATTTCATACCTATTTAAGCAACCATACTCAAATGCATTTATAAGACCAATAAGTCCAATATTTTTGTTATATCCCCATCTTCTAGCTACTAGTTCTTGTTTTCTATTGTTAATGTCTTTTTGATTTGTAATATCTCCAACTGTTTTATGATAGTGTCCTAACTCTTCAGCTAAGACACAAGTTTTTTCATAATTTGATAAATCTTTGTGGATAGCTATTCTATTTCCGTTACAATGACCATCACGTGTTTTTAAGTCTAGTTCTTTAACAATTATTCCGAATTCATCAGCTTCTATTAATAATTCATCATAAGTCAATCCCATCACCCTTTGTATATTTATTTCCACAAATCATCATCATTCATTATATCGTTATCATGTTTATAATCTTCTTCAGTAAATTCCCCATCTTTATCATGTGATGCTATAGGCATAAGATGTTCTTTACCTGGTTCTTCCCATATTTGTTTTTCTCTTTTTGGAAGGTTAACAACATTATTATTATCAACATATCTACTTAAGCAAGTGAGCTCTTCAACCCTTTTAATAGCTTCTTTTTTTCCTATATCATTTAGACTATTAAAACTTTTTAATAAAATGACTTCTTCACTAGAAATATTAGATTTTTCAATATTAAATTGTTTATCTTTAGGTACATCATAACCCATTAACCATGTTTCATTTATATCTAGTGCCATACCTAACATTGATAGTTTTTCTTGCCCTGGTTTTACTTTCCCAGATAAGTATTGGCTTATATCAGATTTATTAATTTTTACTTTGTATTTCTCACAGTAAGGTTTAACCATTTCTAATAAATCTACTTGTCTTAAATTTCTTTCCTGCATAATTTGTTTTAATCTAACAGAAGTATTTTGAATATTCATGATATCATTCCTTTCAATAAATATAATACACTATTTTGAACTTAAGTTCAAGAAGTGAAACAAAAAAGTTAAAAATATTGAATTTTTGTATTGACGAGCAAAAAACGACATGATATGATAATGTTGTTCAATAAATTGAACTAAATTTACAGGAGGTGATTATATGGCTTTTAATTATAATAAGTTAAGAGGAAGAATAATTGAAAAATTTGGGACTCAAAGGAGTTTCGCCAAAAAATTAGGGATTTCGGAAAGAACAATATCACTAAAGTTAAATAATAAAATATTTTTTTCTCAAGATGAAATAACTTCAATTTCTGAACTTCTAAAAATAGAATCAAATGAAATACAAGTTTATTTTTTTGAAAAAGAAGTTCAATAGATTGAACTGAATATTAAGAAGGGAGTTATAGTTATGGAAGAAATGCTTTATACAGTTAAAGAAACTGCAAAGATATTAAAAACGAATACTGATTATGTATATGCCTTAATTAAGAAAGGTAAGCTAAGATGCTTGAAGTTAGGGAGCTTTAAGATTAGAAAATCAACATTAGAGGATTTTTTATTGAAATACGAAGGGTATGATTTATCTGAGTTAGACAATATTGTTCCTTTAGAAACTAAATAGAATAAGAATTAAGGAGGACAAGCTATATGAATAAAATAATGATGTTTGAAAATAGACCAGTAGAAGTATTTGAACTTAATGGAAATGTATTATTTAATCCATATCATTGTGGAGAGTGCTTAGATATTTCTCCAGAAGGAGTTAGAAAAGCAATTACTAGAATGAATAGTAATCAAGTTGTTAAATTGAAAAATTCGGATGTGACAGATAGCAACATCCGAAAATTAAATAATGCTGGAGAGAACTTTCTAACTGAAAGTGGAGTTTATAAATTAATCTTCAAGTCTAAGAAGAAGGAAGCTGAAAAATTTCAAGATTGGGTAACTGATAAAGTGCTACCACAGATAAGAAAGACAGGGGGATATATTCCTATAGATCAAGAAGAAAGTGAACAAGATATTTTAGCTAAGGCTTTATTGATAGCTCAAAATACATTGCAAAAGAAAAATGAATTATTAAAAGCAAAGGATAAAGAGCTTGAAAGTAAGAACAAGTTTTTAAATCAGATTGCAGCAAGTGAAAATAGTTTATTAGTTAGGGAAGTAGCAAAAGTAGCTAGTAAAGAAAATATAAAAATAGGTGAGAGAAAACTTTGGGAGAAACTAAGGTCCTGGGGACTTATATTTAAAAATTCTACAGAGCCAATGCAAAGAGGGATAGAGCAAGGATTATTTGAAGTTGTTGAAGGTACTAGAGAAAGTTCTAAAGGATTATTTACTTATCATACAACAAGGGTTACTGGAAAAGGACAAGCTTATATCATAGATAGATTATTAAAGGAGGGTATATAGATGAAAAGAGAAGAAGTAATAAATCAATTAAAAGACCTTATAGAAGATAGAAAAAGCTTTATGGTTGGAGATTACGACAAAGATGTACAAGCTTTAGAGTATGCAATTAAAGAATTAACTGCTCCAGAAGTACCAGTTCAAGAGCAGTTAATTAAATTTGATATAGAAGGTAATTTAAAGATTGACTCAAAGGAAATTGCTAAAGTTGTTATTAATGAATTAAGAAAACAACAAAAGCAGTCTAATATAACTATTACACCAGTTTAATTAGTAGGAGGTAGTAAATGGATTTAATTGCATTATTAATAAGCCTAATAGCTTTGATAGCCAGTATCATAGTTTTAATAATGACTAAAGAGAAATATTAAAAGTTTTTTTATAATATTTGAACTTTTTTCTATAGCCAGCTTCTTTATTAGATTTTATTGAAGATATGGCTACTTTAAAAGAAACTAAGACTGTAGTTGTAGTTTCAGCAGGATAAAAAGGAATATCTAATCTAGTGAAACTATTTGATTTAAAAATACCATAATTGGAATATGGAATGTTTACTTTAGCCATAACATTATCACTACCATAAAAGATTTTTTCATTAGTTAGATTTGTTAATTCTAATACTGCATTGGATAGAAAGAAAATTGATTTCATGCTATCTAAATCAACAACACGTAAATCAAAGAATGCAATATCTTTGGTTGAAGGATTAACCACTTTGATAAAACATACTTTACCATTGCCAAAATTAAGGCTTGGATCTTGATTTTGATATTCTAAATAGTTTGTATAAATGTTATCTATTTTATCGAGATCTTCTTCAATGACGACATCAAGATGTTTTCTATTTATATAAAGGTTAAACAAAGTTATAGATAAAGATGATATCGATATGAGTATTGAAAGAATAGAAAAAAAATTATTTTTTATAAAATAAATCATTTAAAGCAGCCCCTTTCTAAATATATATTAACATATTTTAGGGGAATATATCATAAAAAGGAGAAAATGTGTATGTTATTTAAATACTTAACAGAACTTAAAAACAGTTTATCAGCTAAAGAGTTTTCAGCTTTTATGAATGATGTAACAAATGATATTAAAGCAAATAGAGTTGCTTTTAATAAAAGGACAAGCTCTAAAGAGTTTATAAATATATGTGAAATACTAAAAATAACATTAGGGAGGTGTGAAGATGGAAAAGTTATTACTTCTAAATAGTAACTCTATAAGAGCAGGAAGGAGGAAAGGGGATTGGGTAAGCTTATGCAGGAGTTTCTTGAAAAAGATAAGGCTTTAGAACTAGCAAGAGAAGTTGAAAAAGTAAAAGAAGATATGACCAAGCAATTAAATGTTAATGCAGTTACAAGACTAGTAGTAGAGCAATATAAAAAAGCTCATTACTCCACCGACCAAAGTAAGAGTTATGAGCACTTAAAAACATTCAATGACATTATACCACCAGGAACAGATATAGACAATGACCAAGTTTATATAGAAGAAACTGGTGAAGTATTCAAGGATTTAATTTAGGAGGGTATATGAAAGCATTAGAGGTTTTATTAAATGTATTAATATCAATAATTAATCAATTAAACAAAGATGGATTCAAGATTTATGATGAAAATGACAGAGATTATTATATAGACAAAATTAGTTACTGTACTGAGGACGATAGATTAATAGTTAGTTTCAAGGAGGACAAGTAGATGGATAAACTTGAGTGGCTTAAAGAAAGGCAATGTGGAATTGGTGGAAGTGATGTAGGAGCAATACTTGGAGTTAATAAATATAAGACTACATTTGAAGTATATATAGAGAAAACAGAACCTATTGAAGAAGTTAAAGAACAATTTGAGAGTGCTTACTGGGGGGACCAGCTAGAAGAAATAGTTGCTAAAGAATTTGAGAAGGGAACTGGTAAGAAAGTTAGAAGAGATAGAAAGCATTACAAACATAAGGATTATCCTTTTATGGTAGCCAATATAGACCGAAGAGTAGTAGGAGAAAATGCGATACTAGAATGTAAAACTGCTAATCAATATTTAACTAATGAGTGGCAAGAAGATGAAGTACCAGCAAGTTATTTACTTCAAGTACAACATTACTTATTTGTTACAGGAGCAGAAATAGGATATATTGCAGTATTAATTGGTGGACAAAAGTTTATATGGAAAGAGATCAAAAGAGATGAAGAATTAATTCAAATGATTATTGAAGCAGAGAAAAGCTTTTGGAAAATGGTAGAGGATAAAACTCCACCAGCTTTAGATGGATCTAGTGCTGCAGAAAAGTATCTTAAAGAAAAATATAAAGAATCAGAAACAGATAAATCAGTAGAGCTAGGATTTAAATATAAAGAGAAAATTAAATCTTATTTAGAAATGAAGGAACAACTAAAGAGTTTTGAAGCACAAGTAAAAGAATTAGAGAATCAAATTAAATTTGAAATAGGTAAAGCAGAGTATGCATATGCTCCTGGATATAGCTTAAGCTGGAAAAATATTTTATCAAACAGAGTTGATAGTAAAAAACTTAAGTCAGAGTTTCCAGAAGTATATGAAAAGGTGGTTAAAGAAAGTATTAGTAGAAAGTTCAATATTAAGGAGGATAAATAATTATGGCAACAGCAAATAGTTTAAAAAATCAATTAGCAAAGAAAGAAGGAGCAGGACAACCTTCTGCAATAACAAATAACGTTAAAGGTATTATGGATAGTCCAGCAGTTAAGAAAAGATTTGAAGAAGTTCTTATGGAAAGAGCTCCACAGTATATGAGTTCTATAGTTAATTTAGTTAATAGTGATGTTAATCTAAAGAAATGTGAACCTATGTCAGTTGTAGCAAGTTGTATGGTAGCAGCAACTATGGATTTACCAGTAGATAAAAACTTAGGATATGCATGGGTAGTACCTTATGGAACAAAGGCTCAATTCCAAATGGGATATAAGGGATATATTCAACTAGCTTTAAGAACAGGACAGTATAAAGGAATTAATGTAGTTGAAATAAGGGAAGGTGAGTTAATAAGCTGGAATCCACTTTCAGAAGAAGTTCAAATAGATTTTACTCAAAGAAAATCAGATAAAGTTATTGGATATGCTGGATATTTTAAATTACTAAATGGATTTGAAAAAACAGTTTATTGGAGCAGAGAAGATGTAGAAGCTCATGCTAAGAAATTCTCTAAGACATATAGCTTTAAAAATGGAGTATGGCAAACTGATTTTGACAGTATGGCTAAAAAGACAGTTTTAAGGAACTTATTAAGCAAGTGGGGCATTTTATCAATAGAAATGCAGAAGGCTTATAGTGCTGATAATAATTCAGTTAAAGATACTATTCTAAAAGAAGATAATGTAGAGATAGATTTTGAAACTGGAGAAGTAATAGAAGGTGTTGAATATATAGATCCTCAAAGCCAAACATTTGAAGGAACACCATTTGTAGAAGAAGATAAATAAGTAGGTGAGTTATTTGGGTAAGGAGTCTAAAGGATTTATAAAGTTAGATAGAAACATCTTTGATCATTGGATATTCCAAGATGCAGAAAAGTTTAGAGCATTTGTGGACCTTATCCAATTAGCAAGGTGGAAAGATGAAAAATTACTAATTGGAAATGATGTAGTAACTGTTCCAAGGGGCAGTTATTATACATCAGAATTGAAATTAGCAGAGCGTTGGAATTGGTCAAGAAAAAGGACAAGAGAGTTCTTAAAATTATTAGAAAATGAAAATATGATTATTAAAAAAGGTACAACGAAGGGTACAATGCTAACCATTGAAAATTATAGGTTATACCAAGATGAAGGAACAACGATAAGTACATCAAAAGAACAACGAAGGAACAACGAAGGAACAACGAAGGGTACATCAAAGGAACATCAAAAGAACAACGAAGGGTACACAAAAGAAGAAATTAAAGAAATTAAAGAAATTAAAGAAGTTAAAGAAGGGGAAGAAGAAAGCGTTCCTGTATCTCAATCCCTTTCATTCCCAACAGAAGCACATAAGAAAATTTATAATGAATTATCAGATGTAAGTTATAGAACTTGGTTTGTAGATACAAATATAACTGAAACTGATAATAAGATAACTATAAAATCTAATAGTGATTTTATAAAAGGTGTAATTATAAATAAGTTTAAAGATAAATTATTTAATATCCTTCTTAAAGAGATAGAAGTTATATAGGAGGTTAATATGAGTAAGTTAACACCTCATGAATTGATGCTTGAAACTTTAAAAGAATTTGAGAGAAGAAAATACTTAAGAGAAAAAGGAAAGCTGGAAGCAGAAAGTTTTTTAGCAGAGAACAGGATAAGAACTAATAAAAATATGAGTAGGATAAGATGTAAGAGCTATAGAGGAAAGTAATAAGGTGGACAATGAATAAATATTTAAGTCATAAAACTGTAATAGATGGAATTACATTTGACTCTAAAGATGAAGCAAAATATTATGAAGCACTAAAGATAAGAAAGTATAGAGGAGAAATAGAAAACTTTGAATTACAACCTAAGTTTACGCTAGTAGAAGGATTTAAGAAAGATAATAAGACTTATAGACCAATAACATATACTCCAGACTTTGTTATTTACCACAATGATGGAAGCGAAGAATATGTAGATGTTAAAGGCATGACAACACAACAAGGAGAGTTAAGAATAAAGTTATTCAATTACTTTCATAGGGACTTTAAGTTAAGTATAGTTGCAAGAAATCTTAAGTATGGTGATGAATATGGGTTTGTAGATTATTATGAATTACAGAAAATAAGGAGAAAAAATAGGAGGAGCAAGAATGAATAAGGTAATTTTAATAGGACGATTAACAAAGGATCCAGAGTTAAACTTTGCAGCTGGAACAGGAACTGCAGTATGTAGATTCAGTTTAGCAGTAACAAGACCTTTTAAGAAAGATGAAACTGATTTTATAAACTGTATAGCATTTGGGAAGAGAGCAGAAACAATAGCACAATATCTTACAAAGGGTAGACAAATTGCTATTACTGGAAGCATAAGAACAGGTAGTTATGATGCTAAAGATGGAACTAAGAGATATACAACAGATATAGTGGGAGATTCATTTGAATTTATAGGAAGCAACGGAAATAATAATCAAGGTGGACCAGCACAAGATAATAATAGTCAAGACAGTTTTTATGATGATATGACACCGGTAGATAATGGGGATATGCCTTTCTAAGGAGGAATAAGAATTGAATGATACAACAAAGGCTAGAAAGTTTATAAAAGAAAATATAGATAAGATGGAAAGAAAAGAAATAGTAAGAAAGCTATATAAAATAACTAACTTAAGTAAAACTACAATACAAAATTTAATTGCACAAAGAGCAAACATTAAGCAATATGCAGAAGAAAAACTAAGTGGAAAAGATGGTAGAAAAGCTAAAGAATTTATAGAAAAAAATATAGAGGAAATGACAGAAGGAGAAATAATAGAACATCTAGTTAAAAATACTAGGCTTAATGAGTTATCTGCAGAAGCTATATATCTTTATGTTAGAAATGGAGAAGATACTAAGAAAAATAAATTTATTGAAAGTGAAGAAATTAAATATAAAGGCAGAAAGAGAAGCTTCTTTAGGATAGATGATAGTAAATTATGGAGGAATGTATGAGTAAATTAGAAAGAATTTTTGATTATTTAAATAAAAATAAAGATAAGGGAAAGACTGCATTAATTAAAGATATAAAAGAAAAGTTTGATGTAAGTGATATAAGTGCTCCTACTTATCTATACAAGTGGAAAACATACAGAAAAAAGAATGGATTAGATACAGAGGTAAAAATATTATTAAGACCATTAGACTTAGAAAAATCTAATTTAAATGTTACTTTAATAAAAGAGTTGGATAAATGTACAGAAGAACATTATGAGTTTAAAAAAGGTGCTTTAGCTGGAGATATAGATAATACAATAGAAGAATTTTGGGACTCAGTACAAACTAAGCTTAACGTAATGGGACTTATGGGAATACCAACGGATCTGATTTATAGAGATCTAGAGAAACATATTAAAAAAATGAATACTAGAGGATATATATTTAAGGTGAGGTAGGAGGATATATGAGAATAGTGATTATATGGTTAATTTTAATATTGGGTTATTGGGTATTTATGTATGGAGCAACTAAGGGAGATAGAGATGAATAAGTTTCAAAAAGTAGCTTTACAAATAGCTAAAGATGACTCTAAAAAGAAAGAATTCAAAAATATCAGTATTCAAAGAAATAGTAGAGAGTGGTATTCTTATATGAATTATAAGATAGGAAGATGGAGTTTTGAGAAGGCTTTAGCTTTTAAAAAATGGAATAAAACAAGAATTTAAATAAGCGTGGTTTGTAATTATTACTCATTAAGAAAGGATAATGTTATGGATATTAGAACGGATTATAATTATATATGTGAAAGCAAATTACCGAAAAGAAAATCTTTCTTAAATAGAATTAGATGTAAACACCAATTGGTAGATAACATTCTAATTGGAGAGAGTGGATTAAGTAGAATAAGTCGTGAAGACCATATAGTATATTGTGAAAAATGTGGACATATAGAAGGCTATTACTCTAAAGAATATTATTAATACGCAATACAGGTAGAGGAGGGATTAAATGAGCTTTTGGAATCCTGCAAGAATGAGTGAAGATAAACAAATAGAATTAGATAGAAGAGTTATATTAGGAATAGCAGAAGATAAATTAAAGAAAGAATTAGAGAAGGTAGAAAAGAAGATTGAGAAACAAAGGAATGATTTTCTAAATACAGATGTATTTTCTACAACCAGGAAGCAAAGAGCAAATATGAATGTTAGAGCAGATAATTTAGCATTTGAAAGGAACGAAATATTGAGAAGGCTAGATTTAATTAAAGTAGCTAAGGAGGGATAAGGTGGATAAAGAACTATTTAGAAAAACAGAAGGAAAGTTATATAGATATTATGAAAGTAAGAAACATCTATTTGGACTAAATGAAAAGATAGCAAGACTAGAATATCATAAAGATGTTATAGAGTATGATATAAGACATACTAACATAAGGATAGATCCTTATCAAAATGGAGCAGGAATAAATGAAAGAGTTCAAACATCAGCCAGTGGTACAAGCTATGCAGAGCAAGAAATAATTAATGAAATAGATAGATTAGAAAGAGAAAGAGTTAAGATAATAAAGCAAATACTAAAGACTAAAGCTAAAAAAAGAGAATTGGAAAACTATATAAGCAATATGGACTTTAATATAAATATGCTTAATGAAGAAAGTAAAAGATTCTTAGAATTAAAGTATAGTGATAAATCTAAAGTAATATCAATAGCACAAAAAATGAATATGGCAGTAGCAACAGTATATAGAATAAGAGAAGAGATAGTAGAAAATGTAGCTAACTTTATGAATATCATAAAATAATGAGAAGGTTTTGAGAAAAACATGAGAATTTTTTAATAGTAATATACTTTATAATAATAGTATGGAAAACTAGGACAGGGTTTTTCAGCATGGATTGACCTCCTATATTTATAGCACCTAGTGTAAAAGCTAGGTGTAATGTGAAGATATAGTTCAATGGTAGAACAATAGGCTGTTAACCTATATATGTAAGTTCAATTCTTACTATCTTCGCCATAAACTAACTATGACCTTTATACTATCGTAGGTTAAGGTATAAAACTAGTAAAGCAAATAATCTATTGACAGGCGGTAAGTCCTTACCTACAGGCACATAGCCGAATAGATAATGACGGAGTAATATCATTCTGGGGCTTGTTTAGACAGGCGAGGGTTAAGTTAATTATCTTCGAGATTATGGGATTAACTTAATGGATAGGTGTTGAGTGTGAAACCAATGGAGTTCCAAAATACACTAAAATCTCTCTCATAAATTCTCAATACCCTTTTATAGAAAAGCACTAATTAAAATATTTATTTAATAGGTGTTTTTTTTTGAAGGAATTTACATTTATTTGTAGAATTGTAAGTATGGGGAGGTGAGAAAATGAAAGTTGATTATAGAGACATAGGTATTAAAGATATTGATATCACGGAAGATGAAAAAATTCGAGAGATTCCAATAACTATTAAAGTTGGAAACTTATTAAGTATTCATAATGTTGTAGAATATAATAATAGAGATGAAATTAAATATTATATTTTTCAATATATAAGAGGAATGGCAGTTATGAATTATACAGCAGATGAGTATAAAAAAATAGAGGAAATTATTCCTATTAACGGTATAACAATATTTCAAGATGTAGATGGACACATAGAAAAAATACCATTTATGTACAGAGAAAAATAATTTAATGAACCTTAGAAATAGGGTTCTTTTAATTTATATAAAAAGGAGGTGGCATTAATGGCCCAGCTAACAGATAAACAAATAATATTTGCAAATGAATACCTAGTAGACCTTAATGCTACTAGAGCATATAAAAAGGCTTATCCTAACATAAAGAAAGATAGCGTTGCAGCTTCAGCAGCAGTTAGAATGTTAAGAAATGTTAACCTTAAAAATTATATTGATGAACAGCTTAAGAAAATAGAAGATGAAAGCATAGCAAATGCAACAGAAGTTATGAAATACCTTACAGCAGTAATGAGAAATGAACTCACAGAAGAAGTTGTTGTTGTTGAAGGTGAAGGTGAAGGATGTTCATCAGCTAGAATAGTTAAGAAAGATATATCAGCTAAAGATAGAAATAAAGCTGCAGAGCTCTTAGGTAAGAGATACAGATTATTTACTGAAAAGATTGAAGTTGATGGAGTTCAGCAAGTTCAGATAGTAGATGATATAGATGATTAAAGTTAAATTAAAATCAATAATAGCTTCAAGTTTTTACGAAGCACATAAAGATATAAAAAGAGGACTTCATACTCACTACTGGTTTAAAGGTGGTAGAGGTAGTACGAAGTCTTCTTTTATTTCTATTGAAATAGTTCTAGGAATGATGAAGGATGCACAACAAGGAATAATGTCTAATGCTTTGATTCTAAGAAGAGTTAAAGATACTCTATCAGAATCAGTTAGGGACCAGATTAAATGGGTAATAGATATATTAGGGGTAAGTGATGAATGGCACGTTCCAGAAGCTAAATTAACAATTACTTATAAACCTACAGGGCAAGTAATAAGGTTTAAAGGTGCTGATAATCCTAAAAAAGTTAAATCTACTAAAGTACCAAAAGGATATATTAAATATATTTGGTATGAAGAAGTAGATGAATTTGAAGGAAAGTATAAGATAGATACAATTAATCAATCTCTTATGAGAGGTGGACCTAAGTTCTTTGTATTCTATTCTTTTAATCCACCAGAAAGTCAAAGGAATTGGTGTAACCAAGAAGTAGTTGAAACTAGAAAAGATAAGTTTGTACATCATAGTGATTATAGAGCGGTACCTAAAGAGTGGTTAGGAGAACAGTTTATTATTGAAGCTGAACATATGAAGAAGGTTAATCCTAATAAGTATGAACATGACTACTTAGGAGCTGTAACTGGTACTGGTGGAGAAGTCTTTAGAAATATAACAGTAAGAGAAATAACAGATGATGAAATAAAAGTATTTGATAGATTAAAGAATGGTTTAGACTTTGGATATGCTGCAGATCCTTTAGCTTATTTATTAATGAATTATGATAAGACTAGAAAGAAATTATATGTATTTGGAGAAGTTTATAAAATTCAATTAAGTAATAGTAAAGCTGTTGAAGAAATAAAGAAACTTAATCCACTAAATAAAAGAGTTACTGCAGATAGTGCAGAGCCTAGAACAATAAACGAATTTAAGAAGTTAGGATTAAATATAGCAGGTGCAAAGAAGGGACCAGATTCAGTAGAACATGGTCTTAAATTTTTATCAGAAGAATTAGAAGAAATAATAATAGATCCAGTAAGGTGTCCTAATACTAAAAGAGAGTTTGTAGGTTATGAAATAGAAAAAGATAAAGAAGGAAACCTAAAGGGAGAATATCCAGATAAGAATAATCATACTATAGATGCTTGTAGGTATGGAATGGAAGGTGAGATTAACTCAACTAAGGTAAAAGTTAAGAGCAAGGTTAAGCTAGGATTAAGATAATTTCGCTAAATTTTGATTTAACGAATACTAAATAAATAACCTATTTAAGCCATTTGTAAGATATGAAAATAATAAAATGTGTTTATTAGAACTAAACATTAATTATAAAAATTACTATTTCGTATATGTAGTTACGAAATGATATAAAAAGAGGTGATGAAATGTCAATAATAAAAGATAGGGATTTACTAAATGAAGATGGTAGTATTCCTATTAAACTATTAGTTAAGTGTATTGCTGAACATCAAAGTATTGTTAGTAATAGATATGATAATCTTAATAAATATTATGATGGAGAACATAAAATATTAAATAGAACTTTATCAACAAGTTCTTTACCTAACAATAAGATAGTTGCTAATCATGCTGAATATATCACAGATATGGCAACAGGATATGTATTTGGTACTCCAGTAAGTTATGGTGGTAATGGATCAGATGAATTAAATGATATATTTATAAATATTGATGAAGATTCGCATAACAATGAATTAGCATTAGATTTATCTATATTTGGTGTAGGATATGAATTGTTATATATGAATAATGAAGAAGTACCTTATCCAGAGCTAGCAGTAGTAAGCCCTTTAACTTCTTTTTTAGTTGTAGATAGTACTGTAAAACATAAGGCTATATTTGGAGTTACTTATTATCCTAAGTACGATATTGATAATACTTTAAAAGGATATGATATTAATGTTTATACAGATAAAAATACAACTCATTATTTCTTTAAAGACTTAAATAATGAATTACCAGCTATTGATGAACCAGAAGAACATTTCTTTAATGGAATACCATTAATAGAATATAAAAATAATAAGAAACTTAAAGGAGATTTTGAAGGAGTAATAACTTTAATTGATGCTTATAATTTACTTCAATCAGATAGAATTAATGATAAGGAGCAGGTAGTAGATGCATTACTAGCTGTTATAGGTGCTTCACTTGGAGATAATGAAGAAGAAGTTGTTAAAACAGCTAAATTATTAAAGGAATTAAAAATTATAGAGTTAGAGCAAGGTGGAGATGCTAAGTGGTTAGTAAAGAATCTTAATGAAACTGAAATAGAAGTTCTAAAGAAATCCCTTAAAGATGATATACATGAATTTAGTAAAGTTCCATGTTTAACAGATGAAAACTTTGTAGGCAATGCTTCTGGAGTAGCTATGAAGTACAAGCTATTAGGCTTTGAGCAATTAGGAAAAACTAAAGAGAGATACTTTAAACAAGGTTTAAGGCAAAGGCTAAAGCTTATGTCAAATATAGAAAATATAAGAGCAAAAAATATAAATTCTAGTGACATAGATATTACTATGAAGAGATCACTTCCAGTAGACGATGAACTTGCTGCAAGAATAGCCCAAGAAACAGATGGGTTTATTAGTTGGGAAACTAGAGTTAAGAGATTTGATGAAGAAATAGATATTGAAGAAGAAAGAAAAAGGCTAGATGAAGAAAAGAAAAAGAATATAGAGGACCAACAAAAAGCCTTTGGATCATATGATTTTAAAAATATCACCAAAGAAGATGGTGAGGTAGATGAAGAATAGAAGTAATGTTTATTGGAATAATAGAGCCAATGAGAGAATGGCAGAGTATCATAGAAATAGTGATACTACTATAAATAAAATTAATGCTGCATATGATAAAGCTATTAAAGATATAAATGAAGATATAAACAATATATTCTACAAATATAAGTTAGATAGTCAACTAAGTGAGAAGGAAGTTAAACAATTATTAAATTCTAAAATATCTAAAAAAGAATTAGACGATATAAGAGCAAAGATATATGGAATACAAGATGAAGAATTAAAAAAATATATGATGGCTCAACTTAATTCAGAAGCTTATAAATCTAGAATAACAAGACTAGAAGCTATGAAAGAAAGTGTATATATAAATACTAAGTTAGCAGCAGATGTTGAAATAAAACAAAGTACAAAGCTATATACAGATAACATAAATAAAGCCTATTACTCTAATATATTTGATATTCAAAAAGGCTTAGGAATAGGGTTTAATGTAGCAGAAATGCCTTTAGGAAGTGTACAAGAGATACTTAAGAATAATTGGAGTGGAAAACATTATAGTAAGCGTGTATGGAAGAATACGGACATATTAGCAGAGAAGTTAGAAGAAGTAATAACAAGTGCTTTAATGAGTGGTAAAAGTTCTAGAAGGATGGCCATGGAATTAGAGGAATTAACTAACTATGGTAAGTTTGCATCTGAAAGACTAATTAGAACTGAAACTACTTATATATCTAATGAAGCTGAAATAGAATCTTATAAAGAATGTGGAGTCGATAAATATATTTTTGTGGCAACATTAGATTTAAGAACATCAAGTGCTTGTAGAGAGCAAGATAGAAAAATTTATAGGGTAGATAAAGCACAAGCGGGCATTAATCTTCCACCTTTACATCCTCATTGTAGAAGTACAACAAGAGCTTATTTAGGAAAAGGAACATTAAAAGATATTAATAGAAGGGCAAGGGATCCAGAGACAGGTAAGACTTATCTAGTACCTGGGGATATGAGTTATCAAGAATGGTATGATAAGTTTGTAGTTGATAAGTATAGCAAAGATAATGCAGAAGTAGTTGAGAAGATGATTAAGAATAAATCTTCAGATAGAAAGCAATTTAATAATTATAAGGAAGTTTTAGGAAAAGAATCGCCAAAGGCATTGAAAGACTTCAAAGATATAAAGTATAATAAGATTAATGAATGGAATAATTTAAAAGCACAATATAGAAAGATTAATTATTATAATAAGGTTATAAAAAATGAGCCTAATATAACATTAGATTTAAAGGAAATATCAAATAATAGCGGATCAGAATTAGTTGGATTAGATTTTAGATTGAAGTCAAAAGAATCTTATCTAAGAAAAGTAAATACCGATAGTAAGAATAGTTTAGAGCCAGATATTATAAAGAATGTGATTGAAGATACGAATGATATAATTAGATATACATATCAATCTTCTTATAAAGACTTAACAAATAAGTATTTTGAAATTAACAATGCTTTAAATGAGAAGGGATATAATCAAATAAAATTAAAAAATACATGGTTAGTAAAGAGTAATCCTTATAAAGGAGTTAACTGTAACTATGTAGCACCAAGCGGACAAAAGTTTGAAATTCAATATCATACTCCAGAAAGCTTTGAGCTTAAGAATGGAGAACTGCATAGTTTATATGAAAAGTGGAGAGTTATAGAGAATAAAACTTCAAAAGAAGCCATAGAGTTATCAAAAAGGATGGCTGAACTTTCAAGTAAATTAAAGTATCCAGATAATATTAATAAAGTGAGGTGAGAATATGGATTATTATTTCATATCAGATCTAAATAAAGTTGCTAAAATAGAAAACTATGTACCTTATATTTATGATAAGAATAACGGTTGGGTAGTAGATAATAAGAATATTCTTATGGATAGGATTATGGGTTATGATGGTGAGTCAATTGGAAATAGTTCAGAATTATTTAAAGTTGATAGTATTACAGAAGAACAAGCAAATAAGATAATAAAGAATTTGTAGGAGCACTTACTAAGTTAAATAGTAGGTGCTTTTATTATGCCCTGAGTAAGGCTTAAAACTGCTCTAATTTTATTGAATCTAATGGGCATTGAACATTAAGGGGCAAGGAGGAAGAAATGAAAAGAAATTTAATAATGAATCTACAACTATTTGGTTTAGTTGGGATATCTAGACCTTTTTTTGAAGCAGATGGAGGAGCTGGAAGTGGTGCTACTGGAACTGGGGCAGAAAATGGCAATGGTGAAGGTACGGGAGAAGGAACTCAAGGGCAGGAAGGTGGAGAAAAATCTTTTGATGATGTATTAAAAGATAAAAAGTATCAATCTGAATTTGATAAAAGAGTAGCTAAAGCTTTAGAAACTGCTAAAGGAAAATGGGAAACAGATTATCAAGCTAAAATAGAAGAAGCTAAGACAGAAGCTCAAAAGTTAGCAAAAATGAATGCTGACCAAAAAGCAGAGTATGAAGCACAAAAGAAGTTAGATGAACTAACTAAGAGAGAAAAAGACATAACCACTAGAGAATTAAGAGCGACAGCTTATGAAACTCTAGCAGAAAAAAATCTACCTAAGGAGTTAGTAGATATACTTAACTATTCAGATGCTGAATCATGCAATAAAAGTATTGAATCAGTAGAGAAGGCTTTTCAATCAGCTGTAGAGAAAGCTGTAAATGATAAGTTAAGAGGTGGAAATCCTCCTAAGGGTGGACAAGGAAAAATTGACAATGATGCAGCTTTAAGAGCAGCATTTGGGCTTAAATAATTAAAAGAAAGAAGGAATGAACAATGGCAAATACAATAGCATTAGCTAAGAAATATGTAGCTTTACTAGATGAAGTTTACAAGGAAACAGCAAAAACTGCAGTATTAGAAAGCGATGCTTCTTTAGCACAACAAGGAGCAAATGCAAATGAAATTATTATACCTAAACTAGATATGGATGGATTAGGAGACTACGACAGAAATAGTGGTTATACAACAGGATCAGTTACTTTAACAAATGAAACAGTTAAGTTTAACTATGAAAGAGGTAGAATGTTTCAAGTAGATGCAATGGATAATGAGGAATCTCAAAACATTGCATTTGGAAGATTAGCTGGAGAATTTATTAGAACTAAAGTAGTACCAGAAATAGATGCTTTCAGATTTGCAACATTAGCAGGGATTACTGGAATATCTAAGGTAGCAGCAGGAGCAACACTTGCAGATGGAGCAGCTGTAATTACAGCTTTAAGAGCAGCAACAAATAAAATGGATGAAGATGAAGTTCCAATGGAGGACAGAATTCTTTTCATAACTCCTACTTTATATGGTGCTGTACAAGATTTAGATACAACTAAATCAAAAGAAGTTTTAGCAAGGTTTAGTCAAGTTATTCAAGTCCCACAAAGTAGATTTTATACTGCCATTGACTTGAAAGATGGAAAAACAGAAGGAGAAGAAGCAGGAGGATATGTTAAAGCAACAGCTGGAAAAGATATTAACTTTATAATTGCACATAAACCTGCTGTAATTCAATATACAAAGCATGCAGTACCTAAAATAATTACACCAGAACTTAACCAAGATGCAGATGCATGGAAATATGGTTATAGAAACTATGGATTAGAAGATGTATATGAAAATAAGGTAGCTGGTATTTATCTTCACCATAAAGCATAGGAGGGGTATCATGGCAAAAACAGTAGGATTAGTTTTTGAAGATAATAAAGAACTAAAATTGCTTAATAAGGATCAATTAAAAGCAATCGCCACAGAGTTAGGCTTAGAATATGATTCGAAGATTAATAAAGAAGATTTAATATCATTAATAGAAGATAATCAAGGGGAAGAGTAATCTTCATCTAATTAATGAGGTGTTATTATGACACAGTTAGAAAGGCTGAAAATAAGATTAGAAATTAATAAGGAAGATACTAGTCAAGATGATTTACTTAATATGTTTCTAGAAGATGCTGAATCTGAAATACTAGATTTTACTAATAGAGATACACTTCCAGTAAGAGCAGAAGCTTTGCAAAGAGAACTAGCTATTATCTATAGGAATAGGCTAGGAAGTGAAGGAGAAACTTCTAGAAGCGAAGGAGGAATATCTGTATCTTATTCTACAGATATACCAGAGAATATAAAAAATAGGTTAATAGCTTTTAGAAGGCTTAAGTTAGTAGGTGTTGCTAATGCGAATAAAGAATAAAAAGACTTATTATCTTAAAAAGAAAATAGTAATAGAAGATGATGAAGGTGGTAAATATCCAGGATATTCAGAGCCTATAGAAATACAAGCTAATATAAGTCCTGCATCTGGTAAGCTACAAGCAGAAGTTTATGGAGAAAGATTAAATTATATGCTTAATATGTTATATGATGGTCCAGAATATATAAATGAAGGTGATGGAATATGTGTTTATATTTCTAAAGAGATCAAACCAGATTATAAGGTTATAAGTATCAAAAGATATTCACATCTATTTATTGAATTAGAGAAGATATAAAAATGGGCAAGAGTGTTGTAGGTTTAGATAGCCTTCTTAAAAAGTTAAATAAATTAGGTGGAAATATTGATGAAGTACTTACACAAAGTATAGGAGAACAAACTAAGCTTGTGCAAGGAGATGCAAAAGACTTATGTCCAGTTGATATGGGGGACTTAAGAAATAGTATTAAGGGGAACGTAAAGAAGTATAATGGGAGAATAGTTGGAGTAGTATCTACTAATAGTGATCATGCAGCATATGTTGAATTTGGAACAGGTAAAGTTGGAGAAAGAACTAATAAAAATACTAGTGTAAATGTTAGTTATAAGCAGGATAAGTGGTTAGTTAATATACCAGATGTAGGACCAAGATGGATTGAAGGACAATCTGCACAACCTTATCTTTATCCAGCTTTAAAAAACAATGAAGAAAGAATTATAGAAAATATAAAAGCAGATGTTAGAAAAGCAATTAGGGAGGTAGCTAAGAAGTGATAAATATTAAACCTATAATATTAAAAGAATTAAAGAAAGTATCAATAAATGTTAATGATTCTTATCCTTCTGATTGGGCAACATTCCCTGTAATACAGTATGTAGAAGAAGATAATAAAACACATACTAAAACAGATGATAAAGAGCAATTAGCTTATATAAGGTACAAAATTGATATATGGAATGATAGAAGTACTTCTGAAACTGTATTAAAGGTTGATGAAGTACTTTCTTCTTTAGGATTAATAAGAATACAATGCCTAGATACACCAGAACCTAGTCAATTAAAGCATAAGGTGATGAGATATGAAGGCATTATTGATGTAAATAATATGAGTGTTTATAACTCTTAAAAGGAGGAATGAAAAGTGTTAGCTAATGGAATTAAGCTAGGATATAAAGAAAAAGGGGCTTCTGGTACAACATATACTGATCTAACTGGATTAAAGGAAGTTCCAGAGATTGGTATAGAACCAGAAAAAGTTGAAAATACTTGTTTATCTGATAAAGTAAAACAGTATGAAAATGGGATAGGTGATGCAGGAGATTTAGAGTTTAAGTTTAAATATGAGAATTCAAGTGCTACTAGTCCATATAGAGTATTAAGAAAAGCACAAGAAGCTGGAAAGACATTAAGTTTCCAAGAAACATTACCAG
>Ga0129315_1000520_pt1 | contig 29738 bp, 17 predicted proteins | sample Cm827metagenome_FD_94432 | JGI IMG/M metagenome (GOLD analysis project Ga0129315, IMG submission 94432) | Eastern black-and-white colobus group fecal microbial communities from Wisconsin, USA - Cm827 metagenome | ecosystem: Host-associated > Mammals > Digestive system > Large intestine > Fecal... | reverse complement strand
GGGATTTTGTATACATAAAGCAACTATATACTGCGAGGAATGGCATCATGCGACATTTTGAGCAAAAAAGCCATCCTCACACGCGAAATCTTCTCACAAGAAAAAGTGCTGCGGAATTAAGGGTGTATATTCTATTCTATTGGCCCTATTAAGAATGGTGAAATATATTGCGTATAACCGAACGCTTCTCCTATTTTAATTACTCCAGGCTCAGGGATGATTATTGGTTGTATGCTCTTTCCTTTATAATCAACCTTATACTTTCTCTCATTGAACGCATCCCAGTGCGACTTTATTGCATCTATATATTTTTTGTCACGTGCACCATTACAGTAAACACAATTAGGAGTTTGATACTGCGAGAATCCTAAAATCGATTGGTATTTGTCGGCTTTCCTATCCTGTCCCGTTTCCAAAAAGACAAAATACAATTCTGCACTCTTACATATATCAACGATGTCTTTCAATCCGAGCATTTTTTCTACATCTTGCTTGAACTCGGGGCAGTAGAACGAAGGCTCTGGTCTGGCGATAGAATGGGCTTTGAACTCAATTAATGCTATTACCTTCTTTACCTTATCTCTATTATCGTCCATTTCTAAGATAGCTAAATCTACTCTGCACTCGCGATGTCCGTCCGGAGACCACTCCCTGCGTACAACAAACCTATCCCCATATTTTTTGTCTTGGGTGATGGCCAAATGTAATTGCCAAGCAATCTTATCGCGAATCTGCTGTTCGTTTTTACAATGAGCACTATAATAAGCAAGCTCGTCAGGTTCAAAAAAGTCAGGAATCCTATTCAACAGTTCCTGTAATCGATTCTTGATATTGATATTTTCCATAATGCATTGTGGTTTAAACTGACCAATTGTTAACTAGTTCTATTCCGGTTTAGGAAGCCCAGGATAGTAGCGCCAATCGTACTCTATTTCCAAAGTCGTCAAGACGACATATTTCCAATAGTCCTTGAAGAAACTGGGCGTGTACTTTGCCATTTCCAGGCGGTGCTCAATCGGTTCCGGATTTTGCCCATAGATGTCAGTAAATTCGGCACTTTTTTCATCGACCAGATTGCCGTCATCATTCAGCTCAAGCATATAGAATACGGTGCCGACACGAGTGACGATCTCACATTCTTCAGGATAAATGCAGTGATTGTCCAGAACGAAGGCATAGCGGAAATGTTCCGGATTCTCCTCCGAACCCAGTGTGGTCAGCGGGAAATCATACTCGGCGCCGTGGAATTTGATATGACAAACATCGCCCGTGAAGATTTTCTCACCTTTTGAATCTTTGTACGGAGTCTTGACACCGGCGAAAAGCACCCTGTGGGCATATCCTCTCTCCTTGCACTCATCGTGGAAGATTACGTCGACAATGTCGTCGTTATGATTAGGCGCCCAGACATCGTCTAAGTCCCATACGTAAAGTGTGTCGGCAAAAAAAAGAAGTTCCCCATAGCCTTATAACCGAACTTGTCTTCATCAATGACATAGCGAATCAGGATATCCGGTTCATCCCAAGGAATGCCAGCACCAATCGTGTACAGATGCTCCTCGCAAAGTCGTTGTAACACTTCCATATTGATGACCGGAGGAGCAACTTGCTTCATTCTTTCCTTTGGCTCGACGTAGTATAGAAGCCGGGGTACCCATTCTTTTGGAAAAGAGACATTCGGTAACTTCATAGCCTCCGCAAAAAGCGGCGCCATATCCTTGTCTTTGAAGCCGGCAATACCACAGCCGATTCTGGTGAGAAGGAAACGGTTCATCGGATGCTGCCTGGCATACTCGATGAAATCATCCACATAAGATTTGATGTCGGACAGACTCCCATGCATCGTCGGAATTGCGTAGCACCGTCCCTGCGGTCCCACCCCGTTACCCCATTCTGCACTAAAATGTTCATAGGCATAGCGTGCAGCACCGCCCATATGCTGACCTTCAAGATTACTTCCGAAAACGAAAATCTCGCACTGAGAAAGTTCAGTGATTTGATTTGGGGCAAGCCTCTTTAGTGTTTTCTCCATAGCGCAACTACATATAATCATTGTGAATTTCGCACAAAAGGGCAAGAAAAGCAAATTCTCCGCCGGCGACAACAACATCACCGGCGGAAAAAACAATTGATTTCAAGACTACTTTGCTGTTGTGTAAGGGACAACGAAAACGAGTTCGTAGCTGGCGCAACCTATAAATCGCTGAAAATCATCGTTTTAGGTGTTTTCAGAGTTGGCAAAACCACAACTCTGAAAATGGCTAAATGGCTGTTGCACAGTTACTTGCAGGTTGCGCACCCTGTCTTTGGAATTGTGCATTCCGCCCGTACCCCATCTCAGGATCTCTTAAAACTCTTTGTGAGACTGGGAAATTCCGAAATAATGTTTAGTTTTGTAGAAGGGAAGACCGTTTGGAGAATCATTGGAGAATCAGTAGAAGATGTCTGACTTTTCAGAGAAGGAAATACTCAAAGGATTGAAAACCGGGGATGAAAGTGCGTACAAGCGCATTTTTCAGGCCTGGTATGAACCTCTTTGTGTATTTTCGGTCGGCTTGGTGAGAGACCGGTTCCAGGCGGAGAACATTGTCGATGACGCTTTCTTCCATATATGGGAAATCCGTGAACATCTCGAAGTCCAGACATCGCTCAAGGCATATCTGTTCGCCTCAGTACGAAACCGCTCATTGAACTATCTGGCCTCCTCGGTCAGAAGAAAATATCAGGACATGACCGATGACGAATATACGGTGGTGCTGAACTCGCTCACGGCCATTTCCAAAGACGACATCTATGGGAAACTGTTTGAAGAAGAACTGAAAAAGCGCCTTATGCAGGAACTGGACTCGCTTTCTGCAGAATGTCGTGAAGTCTTCGAAAAGAGCAGATTTGATGGTTTGACATACAAGGAGATAGCAGAGACACTCGGTATCTCTGTCAATACCGTCAAATATCACATGAAGAATGCATTGACAGTCCTCAGAAACGGAGTGGGAAAATACCTTCTTGCAGTTTTCATGATTATTGTCTCAAAATAATTCACATTTTCACTACCCTCAACATGCGTTGTCATTGTCTTGATAGTATAAGGAATTAAATAGATGAAGATCAAAAACATTGACACGCTGATAGAGAAATTTCTCTCAGACACCATATCTCGGGAAGAGTTGGCGTCATTGTTCGAATGGGCTTCCGAGTCCCGGGAGAACAGGGCGGCTCTTTCTTCTCGTATGAAGGAATGGGCTAAGGACAATGGCTCTTTCGATGCTGATAAGGCGTTCGGCAGGTTCAAGACACGTGTGGTCATCGAGAAGAGGCCGGCGCGGAGCAACAGGCGAGTTTGGCTCTGGACTGCCGCTGCTGCTGCACTGGCCGTTTTCGGACTCGTTTCCTATCAAGCTTATCAGGTCAGGACCTACAGGAATCTCCTTGCCAATGAAGAGGTTACGGTGAAGGCTCCGGCCGGCTCGAAATCTTATGCTGAACTCCCTGACGGTTCCAAGGTCTGGCTTAATGCCGGTTCCAGCCTGACGTATTCATATGATGTCAGCAAAAAGGAAAGGACCGTTGACCTGTCCGGTGAAGGCTTCTTCGAAGTATATCATGATGAAAAAACGCCGTTTACGGTAAGCTCATCCAGTCTCAATGTCCGCGTGCTCGGAACGAAATTCAACTTCAGGGACTATCCTGAGGACCTGCTTGCGGAAGTGACATTGACCCAGGGAAAAATCGCCCTCAGCAATCAGGCTGGCGAAGAGCTGATAATGTCTCCGGACGAGAGCGTGACATTCGACAAGGAGACCGGAACAATGACAAGGGGCAGATCAGGATATCAGGTCAATGAATGGGTTTCTGGCAATCTTGTATTCGATGAGGCTCCTCTGTTGGAGATAGTCCGCAGACTTGAGAGGGCATATTCCGTAAAAATCAATATCAGCAGTCCCGAGCTGTTCGGTCTGAGGTTCTACGGAGCGTTCAACTCATCCCGTCAGGATATCTCCGAAGTGCTCCAGTCGCTTAGCGCCACCGGTAAGTTCCGTTACAGCAAGGAGCACAATGTGATAACGCTTTATTAAGGCAAGTCATTGGCACTGACCGGTCAGGTCATTGACTCGGGACACGACACAGTTTAACCACAACAAAAATAATATCAACCATAATATACACTGAAACTATGAATCATTGTAAAACATTGACATTGATTCTGTTCCTGTCCAGTATGCTTGCGTGGACAGCTAATGCCCAGAGGATTGACCTCAATCTGAAGGACGTGACTGTCAAGGAAGCGATGGAAACATTGAAGAACAGGAGCGGATACTCATTCGTTTACGAGGCCGGCGATATCGACGCCCGGGCCAAAGTGAGCGTGAAAGCTACCCGAATCGAGGACGCTATCAGCCAGATAGTGGCCGGACAGAATGTCTCCTACGAATTGAGGGGCAAAAACATTGTCCTGCAAAAAACTGCGACAGGGCAGCAGAAAGTGAAACGGACCATAACCGGAATCGTCAAGGATGCCAACGGGCTGTCAGTCATCGGCGCCACCATCTTGGAAAAGGTCAACCGGACCAATGGCGTGGTGACCGATTCGCAAGGCCGTTTCACCATAACCGTGTCGGAAGGCTCTCCGCTGATTGTAAACTGTATCGGCTACAAGCAGATAGAGATGAATCCGGGCGTGCGTGATAACCTGGACATTGTCCTTGAGGACGATATGCAGCTCCTGGACGAGGTCGTGGTAGTGGGTTATGACACGCAGAAAAAGGTCAATCTTACCGGCTCGGTGTCATCTGTATCGTTCGACCAGTTCAACAACCGTCCGGTAGTCCAGAGCTCCACGGCACTTCAGGGCGTTGCGCCTGGCGTGACGGTCACCACAGGTGGCGGTGCTCCTGGCTCGGACAGCGGTACAATCCGTATCCGCGGTATCGGTACTTTCGGCGGCTCAAGCGCTTCTCCGCTCGTTTTGATAGACGGAGTGCAGGGCGATCTGAACTCTTTGGATGCGGCCCTCATTGACAAAATCTCTGTCCTGAAAGATGCGGCATCGTCTGCAATCTACGGCTCCAGGGCAGCCAACGGCGTGATTCTCGTGACCACGAAAAGAGCGGAAAAAGGCGCGTCCCAGATCGCTTATCGCGGCTATGTCGGCTGGCAGCAGGCTGTCACCAGGCCTGATCTGGTCAATGCTGAGGAATACATGACCCTAAGTCGTGAAGCTACGGAGCATGACGGCGGCGAGTCCATCTACACGGACGAATACATCAAGAATTACAGGATGAATAACTGGCTGGACCCGGATGCCTTCCCGATTACGGACTGGCAGAATCTTCTGATGACGGGCTCGGGACTGACTCATAATCACAATGTTACGATGAGCGCCAGCTATGGCAAGATCCGTACAATGGCTTCGTTCGGCTATCTCAGTCAGGAAGGTATCATCAAATCATCCAAGTATGACAGATATAACTTCCGCAATAATCTCAATGTGGATTTCAACGACAAGTTCAGGATGCGTCTGGACGTGTCCGCCATCTATGGCCACCGCAAGATAAACCCTTACCAGAGTGCAGTGTTCAATTTCATGAATGCGCGTGATCCGCTGATGCTTGCCAAATGGTCAGACGGAAGTTATGCTCCTTTCACAGGAGGCTCTCTCAATATCCTGCCGATGATAGAAAACGGCGAAGGCGGCAACCAGAAATCGGACGTGCTCAGGATTTCCGCATCTTTCGGACTCACCTATGAGCCTACCAAATGGCTGACTTTCGACTTCACTTACGCGCCGAGGATAACATTGTCCTCATCGCACAAATTCATTGACCTGGTAAAATATCATTCCGATCCTTACGGGTCGATTTCATCGATAACCAACAATTCCTACAACTATCTTTCGGAAGGCAGAAACTATACGGTTTACGGCAACACCATATTTACCGCGTCCTTCCACAAGACATTTGCCAAGGCGCACAACGTCAAGCTCCTGCTCGGTACTGAATATGACACCAGGGATGACAATAACGTTTCGGCCTATCGTCAGGAATTCACTTATCCGCAGTACGACGTGCTCAGCGCAGGTGCTGACAATGAGTTCAAGAACAACAGCGGTACACGTGCAGGCTGGTCATTGCTCTCCTATTTCGGCAGGTTCAACTACAATTTCAAGGAAAGGTATCTCATCGAGGGCAATATCCGTTTCGACGGGTCGTCCAGATTTGCCAAAGGCAACCGCTGGGGCATATTCCCTTCAGTATCAGGTGCATGGCGTGTGACGGAGGAGCCGTTTATGGTCCCTGTGAAGAACACCCTTACTGAACTGAAATTCAGGGCGTCCTACGGAGAACTCGGAAACCAGAATATCAGTGATTCGTATTATCCTACTGCACAGAACCTTACCATCAGTTCCATTTCGGCCAATGATATAATTTATCCGATGGTCGGCCTGAATGTTCTTGCCAATGAAGATATCACTTGGGAGACTTCCAGGATGCTGGACGTCGGAATCGACGCTGTGCTGTGGAACAAGTTCTCCATTACGGCTGACTGGTATCACAAGACCACGGACGGAATCCTTATGAGACTGGACATCCCTTCTTCCATCGGACTTTCCGCTCCGTATCAGAATGCGGGCAAGGTCAGGAATGTCGGTTGGGAGGTCGCTTTGGGCTATCACGACAGGAAGGGAGATTTTTCCTATGGAGTGAATGCCAATCTTTCAGATGTCAGGAACAAGATTCTGGACATGAAAGGAACTACAGGCGGCTCAGGTGTCATCCGAAATCAGGAAGGCTCTTCCATCAACTCTTTATATGCTCTCAAATGTATCGGCATGGCCAGGACACAGGAAGAGGCTGACGAGGTGAACAACAACTGCCCTCAGTTCAACCAGACCACTTATCCGGGCGACCTCATTTATGAGGATTTCAACAAGGACGGAAAGATTACCGATGATGACCGTCAGATTATCGGAAGCATGATTCCGCGTTATACCTACGGCCTGACTCTGGACTTCGGCTGGAAGGGTCTCGGGCTCTCTGCGCAGTTCCAGGGCGTCGGCAAGGTGGACGGCTATCTTTCCGGTTATTTTACACAGCCTTGCGTACAGGGCGGAACATTCAGAAAAGAACATCTGGACCGCTGGACAGAGACTACTCCGGACGGAAAATTTCCTCGTCTGAGTTATGCGAGCGAACTCAACACCAAGAACTCGAGCTACTGGATGGCGGACGCTTCTTACTTGAGGCTCAAGAACTTGCAGCTCAGTTACAAGCTTCCGCAGAGTTGGATGAAAAAGGTCAGACTGTCGTCTGTAATGTTCTTTGCCAATGCCACGAACCTCTTCACCCTGACCGGCTATTATCAGGGTTATGATCCGGAGACCGGCTATCAGAGTGGTACTGACGGTGCTACGGCAGGAAGTGTCGGCAGCAACTATCCGCTTGTGTCCACTTATACTTTCGGTGTTGAAATCAAATTCTAAAACGCGGTAATGATGAAAAAGATACTATTATATATTGTTACGATAGCGACGGCATTGTCCTGCAGTCTCGACAGGTTCTACGAGAACGGTCCTTCTACGGGTACATATCCGTCCACACCGGATGAGGCCCTTTCCGGACTGCTGGCTTGTTACAAGGGTCTGGCCAATACTCAAGTGCAGTATTGCCCGTTTCCGTTCAGAGTGGTGGACCAGTTGTCCGATATCGGAACCATCAGAGTGGGCGGTGCGGCCTACGAAAGTCTGGTCACATCGGTTGCCACACCTTCTGCCAAAGTGCCTGGCACGGCTTACACCAAGATATACAGAATCGCAGGACGTATCCATCTTGTCCTGGACAACCTGGACAATATCAAGGTGCAGATGGACCCCGTCGAGTTCGCTCAGCTGAAGGCGGAACTGCTGCTCCTGCGTGCATACATCTATGATATGGGATGCCAGTTCTATGGGGATATTCCGTTCATTGACCATTGCCTTTCATTGACAGACTACGAATACGGGCGTACTCCGAAGGAGGAAGTCATTGACAGAATCCTCTCTGACATTCCTGACGAACTTCTGGACAATCTTCCGGTCCAGTGGCCTTACGCGCAGTGGGGAACTTGCCGTATCGGGCGTGCGACTGCCTATGCTCTCAAGGCTCAGATAAATCTGAACTGGGGACGTTATGCAGAGGCCGCAAGGTGCTCCAAGATTGCGATGGATTTGTCTGATGGTGTGTATGAGCTTGATCCTCTGGATGTTACCTATTATGCGACTGCCGCCGATGGTGAGCCGAGCGCTTCCAATCTTTTCGGTTTTGCAGGAGAGAAGGGCAGCAAGGAATGGATGTGGGCTGCGCAGTACAATAAACTGGCTGCGGCCAATATCCACGCCATGACTTATACTTATTCTTCCAGAAATGCCAATGGAGCTTCGTATTTCGGGCCTTCACAGAGCCTGATGGATACGTTCCAGTGCACTGACGGCAAGTCGATTGTGGAGTCTCCGCTTTATGACTGGAGTAACCCGTGGGCAAACAGGGACCCGCGTCTGGACCTTTACTGTCTGCGTTCGGACTCGAGAGTGATGGGAATCGGCTATGATCTCAATGTCACGAAGTCCGAGGTGATGGACTACAATACAGGAAAGATGACCAACAACAATGATGTCAACGGCAACAAGAGCGAGTACGGTCCTAATGGCAAGAAAGGTCCGGGCGGTTATCTCTGGAGAAAGTTCGTGGACCGCAGATATTATGTGGAAAGCGAGATCACGGGTACGAAGATGGAGGACGAGCTGGACTGCTGCCTGATGCGCTATGCCACGTTGCTTCTCATTGACGCAGAAGCGAATATAGAGATGGAAGGCGGCGATCTCGCACGGGCGCGCAATGATATCAATACTGTCCGCGCGAGGGTCGGCATGCCGGGTGTGAAGGACAATACGCAGGCCGGTCTGAGGAAGGCGCTCCGCTATGAAAGAAAAGTGGAACTCTGCGCCGAGGGCTACAGGTGGTTTGACATCAGAAGGTGGGGGATTGCTGCCAAGGCGGTGGACGGAACTGTCTATGCACCGGGCTTCTCGACCAAGGCCAATCCGACCAATTACATTTCCAATGCGAAACCTGTCATTGACGATGACTGGGTAGTGAAATATGATGGTACGACCACTTGGAACGGGGCCAAGTTCAACCTCAGGAAGCTCCTCACCATGATTTATACCACAGGAAGGGATGAGGTGTGGCCGATTCCGGAGACTGAGATGGAAACCAATCCGCTCATGAAGCAGAATCCTGGATATTGATAAAATTTGAGACAATGAAAAAGATATGGTTAATGCTTGCTGCAGCAGTGCTTTTTGCGGCTTGCGATGACAAAGACAACAAATATGATTTTGAAGAGGAACTGTCGCGTTCCGGAAAGGTGTCTCTCGTTGCGTCCATCGAGAGTATGGATACGAAGATGTCAATGCCTTCTACGGGGCATGGCAGGTGGGAAGAGGGCGACAAGATAGCTGTGGCCTGCTCTGACGGCAGTTTCGTGACCTTCGACCTGGAAGGAACAGGCGGAACGGTAAGGGCCAAGTTTACCGGTGAGATTCCCGCCGGGCTTACTCTCGGCAATGTGGCTGTGTGGCCTGCCGAGATGGCCGGTCGTGCAGGTGAAGATGATGTGACTCTGCGTTTTCCTTCGGATTATGCGGAAAGTGTAAAGACATTGAACATCCCTATGGTGGCATCGATCGGCGATGACTGGAATATCGAGTTCAAGCAGGTGGCTTCTTATGTGAGTTTTTCCGTGAAAGAGCTTCCGGCGGAAACCATGTCGCTTACTGTCAGCGGGGCAGGCAAGAATCTTTCAGGAGATTTTGTGCAGAAGGTAAGCAAACTTGGCAGTGAGGGAGTGGAGGTGTCACTTGGCGACAAAGGAATCCATTATACATTGACTGCTTCCTCGAAGAAAGCAGTGTTCAATGTCCCTGTTCCTTCCGCTGACTATGATTCTCTCGTCGTTACTGCGTACAATGCCGAGAACGAGGAACTTACGACTCAGACAATGCGCCGTGCCATATCATTGTCCCGAGGCGGCAGGCCTGCTCTCGCCTATACAATGAAGGCTCCTCCTGTAGTTGTCGAACTTCCTTGCGTTGAGGTCTGCGGGGTCAAATGGGCCAAGGGAAATCTTGCCTATGATGCGGCAGGAGGTGACGCGATTTTCCGCGAGGGCTGGAAACTTGCTCCTGAGCAGTGGTACTATTACCATTACAATCAGCGTGATGCTTTCAACAAGAATTCAAAACCGTATAGCGGGAAGCCTCTGCGTGCTGATGTGGCGTCTTCCGCTACTGCCTATGACCATTTCAACTGGTTCGGTATCGAGGATTCCTATTCGAATGACGGTGCGGCTTATGCGATTCCTAAACCTGAGTCGGATTTGTCCGGAATGATGTTCTCGGACCAGGTCTGCGAGGTGAAAGTTGCTGATTTCGAGAAGGCAAAGTTCGGTGATGTCGCATATTGGGCGACCAAGGGCCTGTACAGGACTCCGACCGTGGAGGAGATGAATGCCCTTTATGAGAAGGCTTCCGTGAAGTATGGTCATTGTGAGGTTCCGGATCCTGACCACGAGAGCGGCAATATCAAGGTCTGGGGCTTCCTGTTCACCAATCCGGCCGGTGAAAGAGTACGTGAGGTCGAGGCTGACAATGAAATCAGTCTGACTGAACTCGAGACCGGTGTGTTCTTCCCGTTGGCAGGTCGTAGGGCAGCCAGCAGCACGACTCAGATTATCCACACGAGACTTCAGGGCCAATATTGGGCATCTCAGGCTACCACTTCGTCCGGTTTTGCTCATATTCTGATGTTCAACTTCTCATTGGGTGCTGAAAAGTGTGTCCAGCTCGGGGAAGCGCAGGTGCTCAATTCCGGTTTCAACAATGCTACAGGCTTCTGTATCCGTCCGGTTGTAAACTAATATAATATTATGAAGAGAATAATTCTTTTGGCAGTATGCTTGGCCTTTGCGGCCTGCAGTGCATCGTCCAAGTCCAATACCACTCCTGATGACGTGGACGGCAATGACGGGAAAGCCGTTGTCGGAAAACCTCTGCCGGGATGGACTGCAGGGGAGTTGGACATCCACGCAATATGCACGGGAAGGGGAGAGTGCTATTTCTATGTCCTTCCTGACGGGACCACGTTGGTGGTGGATTGCGGTGAGATTGCTACCGGTACTTCCACATCCACCACGCCTGCCGGCGAGACGATTACTATCAATACTGTGGATCCGATGCCTAATTCATTGGCAAAGGCCTATGAGACGGTGGGGCGGTATATCAAGTATTTCCGACCTTCTGGCAGCAAGGCCATTGACTACATGCTTATGACTCATTATCATACGGACCATATGGGCTCGATGATGAAGGGTTATCCTCAGTCGCAGGCAGGGAATTATTTGCTTACGGGCATCACCGGTCTGTATTCTGTAGTACCGTTCAACAAGATGATTGACAGGTCCTATCCGGACTATACGACTTATACCAATGATATGGTGCAGAATTATGAAAACTTCGTGAACTACGCCTCTTCCGAAAAGGGGCTCAAGGTGGAGAAGTTCGACGTGGGCTCCGAGTCTCAGATTTCGCTGCTGAATGATGCTGCCAAATATCCGACGTTCAAGGTCCAGAATCTCTGCGGGGGCGGTTATGTCTGGAATGGTGCTTCGGCGGTGAATCGTTATGGCTCCGCAGATCTTAACGAGAACGGCGCTTCGTGTGGTTTCCTGCTGAATTATGGCAAGTTCGACTGGCTGTCATTGGGTGATGCCGGCGATACCAATTCCAAGGTGGCTTATCCTGTGGCACAGAAAATCGGTCATAAGATCGAGGCGATGAAGGCGAATCATCATCTGAGCTGGAAGTCAATGTCGTCGAGAATGATGTCCATTCTCCAGCCGAAGCTGATTGTCTCTGAAAATTTCTGGAGCCATCAGCCGTGGCCTGACGAGTTCGCTTCCATAGTCGATGCCTATCCGGGTGACAAGAAGTTCATGTTCACGAGCATCTCGGCCGATGTGGTGGCTGCCAATCCGAAAATGATGGCCAATGTTACAGGCTATAACGGTCACGTGGTCGTCCGCGTCGCCCCGGGCGGTGATGAATACTCGGTCTATCTGCTTGATGCAACTGATTATAAATATAAGGTGAAGGCCATCTACGGCCCGTTCAAGTGTGACTGAAGTGATTTTTCAAGTTGCTGACCCGTAGCGGGCCTAATCCAAAGTTGAAGCATTTTGGTTTTGTTTATTCCCAATGATGATCTGGAGGACATGCTCTTTCAGGTCATCATTTTTTTCAGATTGTCCGTGAAACCCCGCCTTTGTACGTATGGCTCCAGTCCGCATTTGGCCGTGAAACCTCAGTCCACGTTTGTCCGTGAAACCTCAGTCCACGTTTGTCTGGGAAACCTCAGGCCGCGTTTGTCCGGAAAACCCCGCCTTTTTACGGATGAGTTGGTCATTTGACTCACTTGTCCGTAAAACGCCCCCTTTCTCCGGACAAAATCGAGTTGCTGGTGTTTTGGTTGCCTTAGGGATTTGCTGAGAAAAGTCGCCGAGTGGAGAGTTGGCAGGATGTCTTTCAGCAAAAGAGCCGACCGGGTGTAGCTGTGGTTGGTTCACCACGTCCCGTCTCGGAATGACTCTGGGCGGACCAGGCCCTCCCGCTTCGCGGGTCCCTCCCTCTAGTACCGAGGGCTGTAAGTCCGCCCCGGGCCATCTGAGACAGTAACTCTGTCGTTCCTGATTTTGGTTGCTTTGTGAGGTAGCTGGCATCTGGAAAATTCAGGTGGCGGGTGTCTGGGAAATCCAAGTGGCATGTGTCTGGAAAATCCGAACTGCGTCGGTCAGTAAACCTCAAGCCAAGTTTGTCCGTAAGACCACTGTCCGTATCTGTCTGGAAGACCACAGTCCGCATCTGTCCGGGAGACCCTACCACGCGTTTGTCCGTGAAACCCCGCCTTTTTACGGATGAATTGGTGTTTTGACTTACTTGTCCGGAAAACACCCCCTTTCTCCGGACAAAATCGAGTTGCTGGTGTTTTGGTTGCCTTAGGGATTTGCTGAGAAAAGTCGCCGTGGGGAGAGTTGGCAGGATGTCTTTCAGCAAAAGATCCGACCGGGTGTAGCTGTTGTTGGTTCACCACGTCCCGTCTCGGAAGGACTCTGGGCGGACCAGGCCCTCCCGCTTCGCGGGCCCCTCCCTCTAGTACCGAGGGCGGTAAGTCCGCCCCGAGCCATCTGAGACAGTAACTCTGTCGTTCCTGATTTTGGTCGCTTTGTGAGGTAGCGGGCATCTGGAAAATTCAGGTAGCGGGTGTCTGGAAAATCCAAGTGACATGTGTCTGGAAAATCCGAACTGCGTTGGTCAGTAAACCTCAAGCCACGTTTGTCCGTAAGACCACGGTCCGTATCTGTCTGGAAGACCACAGTCCGCATCTGTCCGGGAGACCCTACCACGCGTTTGTCCGTAAAACCCCGCCTTTTTACGGATGAGTTGGTCATTTTGACTCACTTGTCCGCAAAACACCCCCTTTCTCCGGACAAAATCGAGTTGCTGGTGTTTTGGTTGCCTTAGGGATTTGCTGAGAAAAGTCGCCATGGGGAGAGTTGGCAGGATGTCTTTCAGCAAAAGAGCCGACCGGGTGTAGCTGTTGTTGGTTCACCACGTCCCGTCTCGGAAGGACTCTGGGCTGACCAGGCCCTCCCGCTTAGCGGGTCCCTCCCTCTAGTACCGAGGGCGGTAAGTCCGCCCCGAGCCATCTCGCGACGGTAGCTCTGTTGTTCCTGATTATAATTGCTTTGTGAGGTAGCGTTTGTCCGTGAACCCCCGCCTTTTTACGGATGAGTTGGTCATTTGACTCACTTGTCCGTAAAACACCCCATTTCTACGGACAAAATCGAGTTGTTGCTGGTTTCGGTTGGTTGCGGGAATGTCGGAGTGAATGTTTGAGAGAAGTCGCCGTGGGGAGAGTTGGCAGGATGTCTTTCAGCAAAAGAGCCGACCGGGTGTAGTTGTGTTTTGTTCACCACGTCCCGTCTCGGAATGACTCTGGGCGGACCAGGCCCTCCCGCTTCGCGGGCCCCTCCCTCTAGTACCGAGGGCGGTAAGTCCGCCCCGAGCCATCTCGCGACGGTAGCTCTGTTGTTCCTGATTTTGGTCGCTTTGTGAGGTAGCTGGTGTCTGGGAAATTCAGGTGGAGGGCGTCTGGGAAATCCAAGTGGCATGTGTCTGGAAAATCCGAACTGCGTCGGTCAGTAAACCTCAAGCCACGTTTGTCCGTAAGACCACAGTCCGTATCTGTCTGGAAGACCACAGTCCGCATCTGTCTAGGAGACCTTACCCCGCGTTTGTCCGGAAAACCCTGCCTTTTTACGGATGAGTTGGTATTTTGACTCACTTGTCCGTAAAACACCCCCTTTTTCCGGACAAAATCGAGTTGTTGCTGGTTTCGGTTGGTTGTGGGAATGTCTGCGGAAATGTTTGAGGGAATGCTTGAGGGGATGTCTGAGGAAATGTCAGAGAGAAGTCGCCGTGGGGAGGGTTGACCTGGGGACTAGAATCAGATGAATCGTTGAGAGCAATGGAAGCAGATAATTTGCTTATGCCGAAGTACACTACTTGCAAAAAAAATCAAAAAAAACTTTGAACCGATTCAAAAAGTGTTTAACTTTGCAAAAAGTTTGAAACGATTCAAATACTGAAACGGTACCAAATCAGTCTTATGGACAACAATAAAAATATTCAGTTCTCAGGAACGGCGCCTGTAGCGGGGACCTATGACGTGGTCGTCTGCGGAGGCGGACCTGCAGGCTTCATTGCAGCGATAGCAGCTGCACGGGAAGGCGCGAAAGTCGCTGTAGTAGAGCAGTATGGCTTTTTCGGAGGCATGGCGACGGCCGGCTTCGTGAACCCGATAAGCGTATTTTCATATAACGGAAAACTTGTCAACGGCGGCATCCCTTGGGAATTCGTGAACAGATTGGCCAAGATCGACGGATGCGAAATAGAAAGCCCGTTGGCCAATGTCGCCTTCGAGCCGGAACACTACAAACTTGAGGCGCAGCGCATGGTCCTCGAGGCCGGCGTGGATATGTACATGCATTCCTATCTGAGCGGATGCATCATGGAAGGAAACAGGATTACCCACGTACTGATAAACAACAAAAACGGCACAGAGGCGCTTGCAGCCCGTATTTTCATTGACTGTACCGGCGATGCCGACCTCGCTCACATGAGTGGAGTACCGATGCAGGAATCAGAGGGCAGACCACTTCAGCCGATGTCATCCTACTTCATATTGTCAGGCGTTGACCTCAGCACCCCGATGATGCAGGATGCCATACATCATAACAAACAGGGCGTGAACTGCCACTGCCTCCCGGTAAGAGAACTGCTGATCAGCAAGATGGAAGAACTCCACATGCCAGAATTCGGCGGACCGTGGTTCTGCTCCACAATGCAGCCTGGCACAGTGACGGTGAACATCACCAGAACCGCGGGCGATGCCTGTGACAACCGCGACTTCACCGCTGCCGAATGCCGCCTCAGAGAAGACGCCTTCCGCATGGCCGCCATACTCAAGGACAATGTCGAGGAATTCAAAAACAGTTATCTGACAGCCGTTTCAGTACAAGCAGGCGTGAGAGAGACGCGCAGAATCAAGGGCGTACATACCCTCACAGGAGAAGAATACCTGAATGCCGTGCATTTCGAGGACAGCATCTCGAGAGGCGCGCATCCGATAGACATACACGTGTCGAAAGGCGAGAAACAGAACATCACGTTCCTCAAGACACCGGCCTACATACCGTTCCGCTCATTGATCGCGCCGAATTACCCGAACCTCATAGTCGCAGGACGATGCATCAGCGCGGACAAGACCGCCTTCGCATCCATACGGGTCCAGTCAAGCTGTATGGAGATGGGACAGGCCGCCGGAGTCGCTGCCGCGCAGTGCGCCAGGACCGGAATGCCAGTGACCCAGGTCAATGCCGCTGAACTCGTGGCCAGACTCGTGGCAATGGGAGCCCAACTTTAGGTCAATGAACCAAGGGTATAAGGACAGCCCTATACCGAACGAAACATCCGAAAGAAAACTAAAAGCGGCAAGTAACCAAGCAACAAGGCAACAACCATCGCACTGGAAAAATTACAAAGTCGTAAGTAGCTGATAAAAAATAAAATAACAAACGAAAACCAATAATCGACAATGGGAACACTTGACTATATAGTTATACTGTTTTATTTCCTCGGACTGATAGCCGTGAGCATCGTAATGTCCAGAAAGATAAAGAGTTCAGAAGACATGTTCATCGCGGGAAGAAACTCTTCATGGTGGCTTTCCGGAATATCTTCCTACATGACCATCTTCTCCGCCAGCACATTCGTCGTATGGGGAGGAGTCGCATACAAATCCGGACTCGTCGCCGTAGTCGTCGCCATCTGCCTCGGCTTCGCGTCATTGATAGTAGGACGCTGGATATCAGGCAAATGGAGAAGTCTCAGGATCAAGTCACCGGGCGAATTCCTCACAATCCGCTTCGGCCACAGTTCTGTAAGCTTCTACACCATCTCCGGAATCGTGGCGAGAGCCGTACATACAGCCGTAGCACTTTATGCAGTCGCTGTGGTGATGTGCGCCCTCATCAAAGTCCCTGACGGAAGCATCTTCGCATCTACAGGAATGGCAGGAGATACGGCAGCCGGCTACCTCAGCATCTGGTGGGCATTGCTCATCCTCGGAGCCATCGCATTGATTTACACAGTGGTAGGTGGCTTCCTTGCTGTGCTTATGACCGACGTCATCCAGTTCGGAGTGCTCTTGGCCGTAGTCGTGTTCATGATACCGCTTTCATTCAATGCAGTAGGCGGAGTCGGCAATTTCATTGACAGCGCGGCTCAGATACCGGGCTTCTTCTCCGGCACATCGGAAACTTACACATGGGCCTGGCTCCTGCTCTGGCTCTTCCTGAACGTGGCGATGATCGGAGGCGACTGGCCGTTCGTGCAGCGGTACATCAGCGTCCCTACACGCAAGGACGCCAAGAAAAGCACATATCTCATTGGCCTGCTTTATTTCCTGACACCACTTATCTGGTATCTTCCTACAATGATTTACCGCGTTATGGAACCGGGTCTCGCGCTTGATGCAGACGCAGTCACGATGACATACAACGGAGAGCACGCCTATGTCAATATGAGCAAGATGGTGCTCATGAGCGGAATGTTAGGCATGATGCTCGCAGCCATGCTTTCAGCTACCCTCAGCAACGTTTCCGGCATCCTGAACGTCTATGCCAATGTCTATACATACGACATCTGGAAACATAGCGAGAAAAACAGGAACGCAGACGAAAAGCAGCTCATAAAAGTAGGCCGTATCTTCACCATCGTGTTCGGACTGGTGATCATAGGACTGTCAATGCTGATTCCATTGGCCGGAGGCGCGGAAAAAGTGGTCGTGACACTTCTGACAATGATAATGTGCCCACTGTACATCCCGTCCATCTGGGGACTCTTCTCCAAGAGACTCACAGGCCGCCAGCTTATATGGTCAATGCTTCTGACTTGGGCAGTCGGCATAACAGCCAAGCTCACCGTGCCGGCTTCCATATTGAGCCAGAGCATGATAGAATCCATTTCCGGCTGCGTTCTTCCAGTACTCATATTGGCCTGCATGGAAGTATGGTCCAAGTACAAAGGACTCGAAGACCGTGGATATGACGCGATCTGCGGATACACCGACCCGGATGCCGACAAGGAACCGGACGAGCACGCTAAGAAAAGCGTCAAGGCTTATTCATTCATGGCCATCTCCTGCTTCTGCATAACACTCGGCGTGATAGCCCTGCTATTAGTGGGACTTTTGGTGGTAGGCGACCCTAAGACATTGGCAGTCAAGAATATCGTATTGTCATTCGTGCTCTCGATATTCGCCCTCATAGCAGTCTATGTAGTTTACAGGCTCATTGACAGCAGAAAACAGAAACCAGTAGAAAGCAAATGAAGATGAAAAGGACAGTACTTTACATAGCTGCCCTCGTGGCCTTCCCCGCAGTATCTTCTGCCCAGCTTTACGTGGAACCGGAACAGAACGTGGATTGTTCCGTATTCATTGAAAAAGAACGTGGCGAAAACGCGCAGCAGGGACTGGAAATCTGGGACAGATATGTGTTCGCCCTGGAAGACGGCGGACACGTGAGAGTTTTCGATTTCCGTACCGCATCAGGGGAGCCGGTTGCGAAATTCGATCTGGCCTCAGCCAGACCTGACAACCACGCGAACAATGCCAGCTTCGGCATCGAGACAGCTCCGGGCGGCTCTTTCCCGCTGCTCTATGTGACCAACGGCAAGGTAGGCAGCGAGATAGAAATGTCCTGCTTCGTGGAAAGCATAAAAAGACGCGGGCGCAAGTTCTCCTCCGAAATCGTGCAGACCATCAAACTCGACACGGTAGGCTGGAGAGGAGCAGGATATGCAGGCATTTTCGGTGCCCCGTCGTGGATGGTGGACAGGGACAGAAGTTCCCTCTGGGTATTCTCAGCCCGTAAGAGGACCATTCATAAGGTGACGCGCAATGCCTATGAAAACCAATACGTTGCCACAAAATTCAGAGTCCCTGCATTGGCCGAAGGAAAGGTCGTCACTCTCGGACTCAATGACATAGAGGACCAGGTGGTGTTCCCGTTCGATACATGGTTCACCCAGGCGGGCTGCGTAAAAGACGGCAAGATATATTACTGTTTCGGTCTGGGAGAAAGGGATGCCTCACGACCTTCCCGCATCCGTGTCTATGATACCGATACCAGGACGATGTCCGCAAGGTACGAGCTCCAGGAGCAGATTCCTGTGGAAATGGAGGATATTGCCATCGTGGACGGCTGGATGTACGTGAACACAAACACTCATCCGAAGCAGACAAACCGCAAGCCTTGCATATACAAGGTGTCGCTGCCTAAGCCGAAACCGCAGCCACAGACATATGTTGAAGAACTGCGTCAATGCCCTGAGAAGGCCGGAGGCGTGTACTACGTGGAAGACTTCTCGGACAGGAAGTCACCGGCAGCCCCGGCAGGATATAAACCGTTCTATATCAATGGCTTCTTTCGTCACGGAGCACGTCAGGTTGATGACAATATCACATATGCGTCAGTTTACGGCTCATTGGCCGAATCGCAGTCCAATCTTACCGGACTCGGAAAAGCAGTGTATGAGCGCCTGAAACCGTTCCGCAAGAATATCGAATACCGGGAAGCGGACCTCACCCAGCTGGGATGGAGACAGTCCGTGACGCTCGGAGAGAGGATGGTGGACAATTATCCGGAAGTGTTTGAAGGACAGCCTTATATGAGGACTCGCTCGACCAATGTGCTGCGCACTACAGCCACGATGATGGGGCTCGTGCAGGGTATCACTTCCCGCAGGCCGGACCTGAAATGGAATGAAGTGGACAACTCCAGAGCCTTCCTGCAGCAGCTCAATCCTTATGGCACAGTGTGTCCGGGCCGTCTGAAAATCGATGCCGACATCATCAGCGGCAAAGGATTCTGGCGTGAGAAGTATGAGCACTTCAGAGACTCTCTCGTGGATGTGGATGCGTTCATGTCCCGTCTGTTCATCTCCCCGGAAAAAATCGCGGCGGAATACGACCCGCATGATCTGGAATTCCGCTTCTATCTGATGGCCGGTACGATGCAATGCCTTGACAGACAGGTCCCTCTGTGGGATGTCTTCACGGAAGAGGAAATCCTTTCGATGGCACAGATCGAGAACTATAAATACTATGCGCAGAAAGGTCCGGAACCGGTGACGCAGGGAAGAGGTTCAGGACTGGCAGCCAGGACATTGAAACACATATTGACACAAGCGAAGAACGACATTGAACTTGGCCGCACCGGCATTGACCTGAGCTTCGGACACGACGGTACCTTGCTCGGAATGATGGCGAATCTCGGTTCAGGGACTTGGGGAAAATCCACTTCTCGTCCTGGAGAGGCCATCCTGTATTGGCAGAACTGGAACATCCCGATGGGCACAAACCTTCAGCTGGTCTTCTACAGAAGTGCCGCAAATCCTGAAATTCTCGTGCGCATGATGCTGAATGAGAAGGATTTGCCGCTTCCTCTCACGCCGGTACAAGGCAATTACTATAAATGGAACGACGTCCTGCAGCATTATCTGGCACATTGTGATGCTGTGGAGAAATCACTGGAACAAACAAAGAACATCAATTACTAATAACCCTAATTATGAATCTTAACAAGCTGTTGTGGGCAAGTACTGCCATTGTGGCGCTTGCTTCTTGTCAGACTGCGTCTGATCCGTATATGACGCTCGAGACAAAATCGCTTTCGTTGGAGGTAGATGGCGGTACTGCAACCGTGAAACTGTTCACCAACGTGTATTACAGAGTCAATAATGACTGCACCGACGATGCAGGCAATTATTGGGCACGAATTACTGATACTGAAGTGGATGGCGATGCCACTACATTTCATATCAAGTATGACGCGAATGAAAAGTCAGTTGTCAGGACAGGCACTGTACGCTTTATCGGAGATGGTGTCACTCCGCTCAAATTGACATTGAACCAGAAGGCTGTGGCTCCTAAGGGCATCAATCCAAATTTCGTGGAGCTGCCGTTCACGGAGAACACCACTACGTTCACAGTGCTGGACGAAAGAGAGTGGACCGCCGAGTGCGAGGACAAGGGAGTCGTCATTTCTCCTGCGTCAGGAAAGGGAGTGACCAATGTGACAGTTACCCTGCCTGAAAACAGCACCATCAGCGGCAGGAAGATCAATGTCAATGTCGCTATCAAGGGCGACCAGACATATACTCTCGCGATAGACCAGAAGAAGTACGTCGGCATTCTTGCTGACTGGGCTTTCAAAGAGTCGCTTTCTGAAACTCAGAAGACGTTTGCCGATTCCGAGGATCAGTCTGTATTCCCTGGAACCAACGGAAAATATGTGGCTGCAAGTACAGGAGAAGGCAAACTTGAATATTATGCTGTGGAGAGGACAGGATATTCTGTTGCTGCCGGCAAGTCCAAGGCTGTCTGCAAACGTGGTGTCGGAGCCAAAGGCGGCGGAGACCCTTATGTCGCCGGAACAATCCCTGGAGATTACTGGCTAGTGACCGCTACTATGGGCGGAAAAGTCATTCCTGCCGGTACCAAGATCAAGTTCCGTTTCATCACCAAGATGGGTACGGCCTGCTCTACCAGATGGATGACTGAATACAAGTCAGGTGAAGAATGGCTGCCTACCGCTCCGGTTCAGGATTTTGCTGAAACCGCTGTCAAGGCACTTTCAGGTCAGGATGTGGAATACTCAGCAGTCGTAAAATACAATTTCGCCGCTACATTCCTCGATCCTTCAAACAATGGAGCATATATTCCGGTTGAAGGAACCTTCACTACAGCAGCCGACATGACCACATTCGCTTTCCGTTTCAGGGAAGCCGGTCATCTGGGGCTTGACGGAGCCAAATACCAGGGCCTGTACATCGACCTGACCCACACGAGCGGCCAGTCCCGTTTCTCAGGTCAGACTCCTAACAATCCTGAAACTGGTGAACAGGTGAAGGAATACGACGAGCACGCTACATTTACAATCGAAGAATAACATTATTATGAAAACCAAGATATTAGTCTTTCTGGCAGCATTGCTGCTCCCTGTAGGGGTTTTCGCTCAGAGCGAACTGAAAGGAACTGTCACAGATGCTTCCGGTCCTCTTGCCGGAGTCATGATTCTGAACAAGGACAATGGAAAGTGGGCATCTACCGACATTGACGGCAACTATACATTGCCAAACGTAAAAGAAGGCCAGAAGATAGAATTCACGTGCATGGGCTTTGTCACCAGAGTGGAGGTGTGGAACGGCCGCAATCCGTTCAACGTGGTGATGAATCCGGATGCAGTCGAACTGGACGAAACAGTCGTGATCGGTTACGGCTCCGTAAAGAAGAAGGACCTCACAGGTGCAGTAGGTGTCGTAAATGACAGGATTATCGGCCAGCAGAGTACTTCCCAGCTCTCCCAGTCACTTCAGGGAGTTGTCCCTGGACTGAGCGTGACCCGTTCCAGCAGTATGCCTGGAGCAAGTGCCACGATCAAAGTCCGCGGTATCACCACAATGTCGGATTCCAGCCCGCTCATCCTCGTGGACGGTATGGCTGTCAGCAGTCTGGACCTGGTCCCTACTGAGGACGTGCGCCAGATTACAGTCCTGAAAGATGCCGCATCCGCTGCCATCTACGGTGCTAGAGCTGCATCAGGAGTGATTCTCATCACTACCAAGGATGCATCCGAAGGCCAGCTGCAGATCGGCTACAACGGAGAGGTGTCAGCCATCACTCCTACCGAACTGCCTTCATATATGACAGGTGTCCTGGACTATATGAACACATACAATGAATATACTTGGAATGATTCCGGCAACCCTGAAGGCGGAGAATACAATACATATTCCAAGGATTACATTGACAATTACATGCAGAACAATGCCTATGACCCGATTACTTACCCTAACTATGACTGGAAATCGGCCATATTGAAAAAGGCAAGTATGCGTCATAAGCACAATGTGACGATGACTTACGGAAACAAAACCATAAAGAGCCGTACATCAGCTTCTTACGAGAATACTGACGCCCTTTATAAAGGTCTTAACTACGAACGCTTCTCACTGCGTTCCCGCAATACCATCAACTTCAGCAAGAAGTGGTCCGGTTCATTGGACTTCTCTTTCCGTCATGCCATAAAGAAGGACCCTCACTCTGGAAGCCCGATCAAGGCGGCCAACATGTATCCTTCAATCTATGCCGGTCTTTATCCTGACGGACGTATCGCTCCGGGTAAGGAAGGCTCGTTCTCCAATACGCTGGCAGCGTGGCGTGAAGGCGGCAAGAAGAAGAGCGAAAACTCTATGGCGACTGCCAAGATTTCCCTCAGCTACAAGCCGATAGAAGGACTCGACATCACTGCCAATTTCACACCGACATTCACATATGCGAAGACCAAGGACATGGCCAAGGCCGTACCTGTCTATGACGCATATGATACCGACTTGCTCCTCGGATATGTCTCAGGCTACAAGACCAATTCATTGACAGAAGCGAGATCAGAGTCCAAAACCTATGAGACTCAGGTGATTGCGACTTACGACAAGACCATAGCGAAGAAGCATAACCTGAATGTCATGGCCGGCTACGAGGACTATATGTACACGTTCGAGTCGCTTGCTGCCGGTTCCAACGATATGGAGATTGCTTCATTCCCGTACCTCGACCTTGCCAACAAGAACTCCCTGACAGTGGGCGGAAGCTCTTACCAGAACGCCTACAGGTCATTCTTCGGCCGCATCATGTACAACTATGACGGTCGTTACTATCTTCAGCTCAATGCCCGCGGTGACGCTTCTTCACGTTTCCACAAAGACCACAGATGGGGATTCTTTCCGAGTGCCTCTCTCGGTTGGGTGATTTCCAATGAGAAGTTCATGGCCAATGTCGGCTGGCTCGACCATCTGAAGCTCCGTGCATCAGTGGGAAGCCTCGGAAACGAGAGAATCGGCAACTATCCGTACCAGACCTACATCTCCTTCAACAAGGCGTTGGTCTATGACACTCAGGGCAATGCTCCTACTTACGTGATGTCCGGAGCGCAGGCAGAATACGCTTACCAGGATATCCACTGGGAGAAGACCTGGAGCTGGGATGTCGGTATCGACGCCACATTCCTCGGCAACCGTCTCGACTTGACTGCGGACTATTACTACAAGAAGACTACCGATATGCTGCTCGCAGTCGCAATACCTTCATTCACAGGATATTCTGCACCTGACCGCAATGCCGGTACAATGAATACCCGAGGATGGGAAGTCAAACTCGGCTGGAGCGACTCCATCGGCGACTTCAACTATGGCATCAGTGTCAATGTCTCTGACTACAAGTCCATTATGGGAAATCTCGGCGGCAAGCAGGTATTCGGCAGCGGCACCATCATCACTGAAGGTGAGGAGTACAAGTCATGGTATGGCCTCAAGGCAGCCGGCCTGTTCCAGTCTGCAGATGATGTTGCAGGCAGCCCTCAGCTCGTGGCTTCAAAACCTGGTGACATCAAATATATGGATATCAGCGGACCGGAAGGAACACCTGACGGCATTGTCAATGAAACCCACGACAGGACCATTCTCGGAAGTTCACTCCCGCACTACATCTATGGCGGCAACATCAACCTCGGATGGAAAGGCATCTCCTTCTCCGTATTGTTCAACGGAGTCGGCAAGCAGATGAGCAGACTGACCGAGGATATGGTAAGGGCGTTCCAGAACCAGTGGCTCCCGGTTCCTTCCGTCATGATGAATTCGGACGGCAGCAGAAACTACTGGAGCGTGTACAATACTGAGGAACAGAACCTCAAGGCACGTTATCCGAGACTCTCCTACGCCGGTGGTGAATACAACAACTACAAGATGTCCGACTGGTGGCTCATGAACAGTGCTTTCCTGAGAATCAAGAACATAAACTTGGGCTACACATTCCCGAAAGCCATTGTCAGCAAGGTGAATCTGAAAGGACTCCGCGTTTATTTCAATGTGGATGACCCGTTCTGCTTCGACCGTTTCCTGAAGGGATGGGATCCGGAGGCCGGCGCATCTACCTATATCGCAAGAACCTGGACATTCGGTCTCGATCTTAAATTCTGATGAAGTATGAAAAAGTTATTAAATATATTCGTTGCGGCGCTCGGAACCCTTTCCGTCGTTTCCTGCGCTGACCTGAATCTCAATCCGCTGTCTTCAGCCTCAAGCGGGAACTGGTATTCCACCCCGCAGGAGATTCGCATTTCTCTCAATGATTTTTACAGAGAGTCCTTCTTTATAATAGAACATAACCTGGCGATGGACCGTCAGACAGATGACTGGGCCCAGCGCAACAACATATATCCTGTAGCAGCCGGAACCATCGACGCTACCACCAGCAAAGGTCAGATATATGTGGCCAAGACATGGAGCTATTCATACAAGAACATAAGCAGGGCGAACCGTATCCTCGAGGCGCTGGACAAGATGTCCGGAAAAATGTCAGAGGACGACCTGAACAAGCTCCGCGCTGAAGCCAGGTTCTTCAGAGCATATGCCTATGCCCGGCTGATCACGTTGTGGGGCGACGTGCCCTTCTACCTGAAGGATATAACTCCAGAAGAAGCCTTTCTGATGGGCCGGACCGACAAGAAAGAAGTGCTCAAGCAGATTTACGAAGATTACGATTTCGCGGCAGAGCATCTTCCGGTGGACAATAATTCAGCCACGGCAGGATGCACCCGCGTGGACAAGGGCTGCGCACTGGCATTCAAGGCGAGAATCGCATTGTATCAGTATGATTATCAGACTGCTGCAGAGGCCGCGAAAGCTTGTATGGACCTGAACAAGTACTCTCTGTTCTATGCGTCGGCGAAGGACAGCTATGGACGCGGCAGCTATGGCCAGTTGTTCCAGCAGACATCCATGACTTGCGAGACCATTTTCTCGATTCCTCACTCAAACGAACTTGAAATCGACGCGGACGGCAAGCCTATGACTCCTGCTGCCGGTTCGTTCATTCCTCGTTCAGCAGGCGGAACCCATAATGCCCAGCCTTCATGGGAACTCCTGGCAGTGTATGAAATGGCCAACGGCAAGACCATTGACGAGCCGGGCAGCGGATTCGACCCGCATAACCCGTTTGCCGGAAGAGATCCACGCTGCTGCCAGACTTTCGTGGCTCCGGGAGAAAAAGTATGTAACATCGAGTGGAATCCTGCTCCTGACAAACTGGAGACTTACGATTATGAAGCAGGCAAGATGGTGACCAACAAGGACAGCAAGGGTGGCAGTGATGCCGCAAACTGCTCATATAACGGATGTTGCCTCGCAAAAGGCGTACGTGACTCCTGGAGAAGCAGCCGCTTCAAGGACAACCCTGTAGTCCTCATGCGTTACGCGGACGTCCTGCTGATGTATGCCGAGGCCAAGATAGAACTGAATCAGATCGACGGCACTGTCCTCGACTGTATCAATGCTGTACGTGCACGCGCATACGATGTGAAACTGACCGATGTAAGTTCATATCCTGCGATTACCACGACTGACCAGACTGAGTTGAGGAAAGTCCTCCGCAGAGAGCGTAGAGTGGAACTGGCATGGGAGAATCTCCGCTATTTCGACCTCGTGCGCTGGCGTCAGTTCGAGAATGCATTCTCCCACAACATGTTCGGCTTCTCCAGAAATGCAGCTGCGAACAAAGCCGGTTTCGCTGACGGAAAATGGTTCTGGCCTCAGGCACCGACATTCGATGAGGACGGTTTCCCTGAATTCGAGGCGATGGTGGACGGCAAGTTCATCGTGCAGAACGGCGAGCGCATGTTCAACGAGAAGGTCTATCTCTGGCCTTTGCCGAATGATGACGTGCAGATTATGAACGGTATTCTCAAACAGAATCCTGGTTATTAGAATTATTATTTAAGGAAAAAAAAGTAATGAGTGTAGATGAAATTCTTCTGAAAAGCAGATTCCAGCCGCTCGAAAGAATCCTGGCGTATGACGTTTTCAACACCGGATTCAATGGCTGGATGACGCTGATGCCCAATTTTACAGAATATCCTGACTTCGACGTTCCGGCAACCCTGGTCTGCAAAGACCAGTGGCCGCCTGTAATGCTCAGCTCAGCGACATATCGTTATCCCGGAACACACGGGGCAATGTCCGGAACATACAGTCTGAAACTCTCGACCCGCCCGGTGGCCGCCCCATATGTGGAAAAACCTGCAGAAGGCTCACTTGGCCACGCCATCAAGAGACTCTCGTTCTACAGGCCGGAAAACAGGTTCCTCCAGATCGAGTGCTGGTTCTCCTATACGGCAGAACAGGACGTGGTGGACGGTGGTGACCGCCCTCAGCCTGGACTCCATGAGAACTCCATCAGAGATTTCGGAATGGGATTCGACGTACAGGAACACGGGAAACGCTATTTCGTAGGAATGCGTTATCTCAATGCCGTGGACGGAAAACTTACCCAGAAATGGCAGTATGTACATTCCCGCGACGGTGTCACTGACGAAGAATGGGCCTATGGCTTGAAAGGGGACTGGTGCAAGAAAGGCGTGGACCCGTGGTGGTTCGGCAAACGCTATCCCAACGGTGACCATGACGGTTTCATGAACCTGCCTGACGGTGGCCAGAAACTCATTTACAATGAGACTGACTGCAAGCTCAACTGGCAGTATATGAGACTGAAAATCGACACCAAACTGCGCGAATACGTCGAATTCCAATGTCAGGACAAGATCTGGGATATGAGGGGCACCAAGGCAGATGCACGTGACGGTTACGACCGCATTGACAATCTCATCAATCCTCTTTTCTGGGTCGGGACTGACACCAACAGAAGAGTGTTCTTCTATGTCGATTCAGTAGTTGTTTCACAAGAATAGGAGGCCGAAATTATGAAAATGGTCAATGACTCTCACCTCGAGGTGAAAAAATACTTCTCCGGCACATTCGGAACCCATCCTTACGAAGTCGGTTGGGCAGATGAGGCGATATTCTTCGTGATGGTGGAGAAAATCGAAGGAAATCCGACGCTGACGGCACAGGTCCAGCTTTCGCAGGACGGAGTGCACTGGGCAGATGACGGAAGCACCCCGTCCGTTTTTACGGGAGAAGGCCTGCACATCGTCAAGGTCCAGCCGAATTTCGGCAACTATATCCGCCTCTATGTCAATATCGAAGGCGGCAAGATGTTCCTTAATCTTCATATCGTATGCAAAGGTTGATAAAATATGCGGCCCTGTCGGCAATAGCAGTGTCAATGATGTTGGTATCCTGCTCTTCCGACAACAAGACTGCACCCATAATCAAGCCTCAGCCGGGAGGCGGCAATGTGCCGTCCGGTCCGACTTCGGAAATCAAGGTGGGCGAAGTGCTTCCTGCCTGGTCCAAAGGTGAGATGGATATCCATTTCATCAATACCACGACCGGCGAGTGCGTTTTCGTGATAATGCCTGACGGAACCCAGCTCCTTGTCGATGCTGCAAGTTCCCTGGTCAAGACGAATTCCAACGGAAGCACTACCAACACCGGTATCCGCAGCAGGTGGGACCCGACTCTGAACGGCACGCGCGGCTCGCAGCTGATCGGCATGTATCTCAAGAAATGCATGGCGTGGACGGGAAACAATACCATAGACTATATTGTCAATACCCATCTGCACAACGACCATTTCGGAGACTCGAACTCGTCGCTGCCGGTATCGTCCAACTCCTCCACCTACAGACTGAACGGAATCCCTGAGATTCTCGACAATTTCAAGGTGGGCGCAGTTCTCGACAGAGGCTGGCCGGACTATGACTATCCGTTTGATATGCAGACGCTTCCGAGCAACAAGGCTGCTGTAAAGAATTATGTCAATGCGGTGAAATGGCATGTGGCGAACTCCTGTGTCAAGGCGGAAATGTTCCGCGCCGGCGTCACTGACCAGATTGTCCCGAAGACTTCCGATTACAAGGTAACTGTCCGCAACATAGCCGTGAACGGAAACATCTGGACCGGCAACGGTACTGAAACCAAGATGACCTTCCCGGAGAAAAAGGACATTGTCGTGGCAAATCCTGCGAAGATTGCCGGTACGGACAAGTGCCCTGCCGAGAATATCTGCAGTTGCGTGATGAAAATCTCCTATGGCAATTTCGACTTCTTCACAGGAGGCGACCTGCAGTACAACAACAGGTCCAACTTCTCATGGAAAGATGCAGAACTGCCTTGTGCGAAGGTTGCGGGCAGAGTGGAGGTGATGAAGGCTGACCATCATGGTTCAGAAGCCACCAACAGCCCTGAGGCCCTTACCGTTCTTTCACCTCAGGTAATCGTGGTGAATTCCTGGGTGGACGTTCATCCGCGTACTTCCATCATGTCCCAGATGTGGAAGACTCTTCCGACAATGGACTTGTTCATAACCAACTTCTGCAGGGGCGAACGTCCTGCAGGTGTGGACAAAAAGGTGTCCGACGCAGATGCTGCCAAGGTGAAAGGCTATGACGGCAATATCGTGGTCCGTGTATGTGAAGGCGGAAGCCAGTACTACGTGATGACGACCTCCGACTCTGACGGCAAGATGACCGTGAAGAATGTCTCCGGACCGTACATGAGCCGGTAGTTCCGAAAATTGACACGGATTGTCTTTAAATTCGACACAGTACGTCTTTAAAAAAGAACTGATTCCTCAGGGAAAGAGCAACCGGAAAACGGCTGCTCTTTTCTTTTGATTATCAGTGCGTTATATATCTCGCTAAATATGTTCCAGGGAAGTCCATTGTCAAGTTCCAGGGAACCAAGGCAATCTTTACCAACACCTGATCCGGTTAAGGATCCATTTGTGACATTGTGCCAAAAATTGTATCAAATACGAAAGGTGAAATGCCATTTTCTTATTTAAGAATAAATATCCGTGAAGTAATTTTGCACCATCAAAAAATGTTTATACCATAGATATCAATAACACTATGAGAAAAAAGAACTTTTTAAAATTATTATCCTTCAATTCCGCAAACTGTCAAAAGTTTTTGACGATTTGATCCGATAGGGGCATATTTTTATACTGGTAAGCGGTGAACTGGCAAAATCTCTGTACCTCAAGTTGTGTTTTTTGCTTGGAGTC
>Ga0129315_1000517_pt1 | contig 29914 bp, 24 predicted proteins | sample Cm827metagenome_FD_94432 | JGI IMG/M metagenome (GOLD analysis project Ga0129315, IMG submission 94432) | Eastern black-and-white colobus group fecal microbial communities from Wisconsin, USA - Cm827 metagenome | ecosystem: Host-associated > Mammals > Digestive system > Large intestine > Fecal... | reverse complement strand
CACTATTCATTTTACATTGTGCGAAAGCACACCCCTTACACATTATTTCCTATTCTGTTTAGTATTTCCACATAAGCATCTTTTACATTTCCAAGGTCTCTTCTAAATCTATCTTTATCTAGCTTTTCTCCTGTTAGTGCATCCCAAAATCTACATGTATCTGGTGATATTTCATCTGCTAATAAAATTTCTCCATTGTATCTACCAAATTCTAATTTGAAATCTATAAGTTTAATATTTTGTTTAATGAAGAATTCCTTTAGGATCTCATTTATCTTAGAAGTCATTTCATAAATCTTATCTAATTCTTCAAAGGTAGTTGCTCCTATCCCTACTGCATGATAATCGTTAATTAATGGATCACCAAGTGAATCATCTTTATAGGATAATTCAAATACTGTTGTTTTAAGTTCATAGCCTTCTTGTAATCCTAATCTTTTTGCCATTGATCCAGCTGCTACATTTCTAACTATAACTTCTAGTGGAACTATCTCAACCTTTTTACATAGCTGTTCTCTTTCATTTAATTTTTTTATAAAATGAGTTTTTATTCCTTCTCTATTTAACATTTCAAATATCATTGAAGTAATGGAATTATTTAATTCACCTTTATCTTCAATTTGTCCTTTTTTCTCTCCATTAAAGGCAGTAGCATCATCTTTATAATAAACTATAACTTCGTCTTCTTTATCTGTAGCATATATTTTCTTTGCTTTTCCTTCATATAACATTTCTAACTTTTCCATTATAAATCCACTCCTTGTCCATTTTCTTCTATAAATTTCTTTTTCATATCTATTCTAAATTCATTTAATTTTTCTCTTAAACTCTTATCTTTTATAGCAAGCATTTGAACTGCAAGCATTCCAGCATTATAACTATTATTTATTCCTACTGTAGCTACTGGAATTGATTTAGGCATTTGAACTATTGAAAATAATGCATCTAGTCCCTCAACAGCCCCTTTAATAGGTACCCCTATAACTGGCATAGTGGTTTGAGAAGCTATAACACCTGGTAAATGTGCAGCAAGTCCAGCTCCTGCAATAACTACTTCACATCCATTTTCCTCTGCTTCCTTTAAAGTTTCACTTAATCTTTCAGGAACCCTGTGAGCTGATAAAACATAAGCCTTAAAATCAACGCCAAACTCCCTTAAACAATTAGCTGCCCCCCTCATTACATCAGTATCAGATTTACTACCAAAAAAAATTGCTACTTTCATAAAAACCACCCTTTTATAAATTATTAATGCATAATGCATAATTGATAATTGTTGTTGAAATTCAGCATAGCTGAATTTCTAATAATTTAAATTTCATAAATCCCCAAGGAATTTAACCATTAATTCTTTCATTTTTTCATGCCGACTTTGCTTCAGTAAAGAGGCTCTTCATTCTTTCATTTTTTCATTTCAATTTTGCATAGGCAAAAGAGAATCTTCATTCTTTCATTTTCTAAACGACCTAGGAGTTTTCACCATAATTATGCATTACGCATTATGCATTATAGGTAACACCTATTCGACTTCGCTCATAGGTGTAAGTTCGGCTAAGCCAAATCATAGATTTGGAGCCTTACTTAAAGTAATTCACTCCTGCTTTAAATATCTTTTGATCAAAGTTTCCTGGTATATTTTTATATAAGTCTTCTCCTATTCTTTCTGAATGTCCCATTTTACCAAGAATTCTTCCATCTGGACTTGTTATTCCTTCTATAGCTAACATTGAGCCATTTGGATTATAAGGCATGTCCATAGATATATTTCCATTTAAATCTACATATTGAGTTGCTATTTGACCATTTTTACTTAGTTTCTCTAATATTTCTTTTGGTGCTACAAATCTTCCTTCTCCATGAGAAATAGCAACGGAATGTATATCTCCTATATTAACTTCACTAAACCAAGGTGATTTATTGGAAGTAATTTTTGTTCTTATTATTGAGCTCATATGCCTATTAATTTCATTATAAGTTAGGGTTGCCATCCCCTCTTCAATATCAACTATTTCTCCATAAGGAACTAATCCAAGTTTAATTAAAGCTTGGAATCCATTGCATATTCCTAACATTAATCCATCTCTATTTTTTAGTAAGTCCATTACAGCATCTTTAATTCTTTCATTTCTAAATACATTAGCTATAAATTTACCTGATCCATCTGGTTCATCACCTGCTGAAAATCCCCCAGGTAGCATTATAATTTGACTTTTTCTTATTATTTCTTCCATCTTTAAAATAGATTCATTTAAAGATTCCTTATTCATATTATTAAAAATAAGCTCTGTTACCTCTGCTCCTTCTTTTCTGAAAGCTCTAGAACTATCATATTCACAATTTGTGCCTGGAAATACTGGTATAAATACTTTTGGTTTAGCTATCTTAATAATAGGCTTCTTTATTTCTTTTCTTTCAAATAAATTTAATTCAATACTTTCATTCTTTTCTTCTGTTTTTATTTTAAATACATTAGATAATTTTCCTTCTAATATTTCTTCTAAGACATTAATGTTAAAGTTAATATCATATTTTTTAAAAATTATAGCCCCATTTTTAATTGTTTTACCTATTGCTTTATAATCGCAATCCTTAAATTCCTTATCTATATCAACTTCATTTTTAACTTCTAAAACTAAACTACCATAGTTAAAGCCAAATAGTTCTTCCTTGTTTAAATTTTCAATTTCTACCCCAATTCTATTCCCTAAAGACATCTTAGTTAAAGCTTCTGCTATACCACCAAATTTAATTGATGATGCTGAAATAACTTTTCCTTCTTTAATTAACTTATAAAGTCTTTCTAAGTTATTTTTAAAGCCTTTAACCTTTAATGTCATCTCTTCATTTTTCTCTGCAATTAATAAAACTATTTTTGAATCAGCATTTTTAAATTCTGGAGAAATTATATCTTTTGCCTTTTCCACATCTACAGCAAAGGCTACTAGTGATGGAGGTACATCTAAATCTCCAAAGGTACCTGACATAGAATCCTTGCCTCCAATAGCTGGTATTCCTAAATCCATTTGTGCTTGATATGCCCCAAGTAAAGCTGCAAATGGTTTTCCCCACTTAATTTCATTTTTTCCTAATCTCTCAAAATACTCTTGAAGTGTAAGTCTTGCCTTTTTATAATTTCCACCCATAGCTGAAAGCTTTGTTATAGCTTCAATTACTGAATAATATGCCATATGGTATGGACTCCACATTCCCATTTCAGGATTAAATCCATATGTCATTAATGTTGCATCTTTGCTTTCTCCCTTTAATACTGGAATCTTTGCTGCCATTCCTTCTGCTGGTGTTTTTTGATACTTTCCTCCAAATGGCATAAGTACTGTACCTGCTCCAATAGTAGAATCAAATCTTTCTACAAGTCCTTGTTGTGATGAAACATTTAATTTTTTCAGCGTATTAATCCATTCTTCTTTTACATTCAAATTATCATTAATAGTGAATGGATATTTTTCTGGTGATTTAACTTTTACATTAGTTACTTGCCTTGCCCCATTTGTATCTAAAAATTCTCTTTTTAAATCTACTATATTTTTACCTCTCCAGAACATCTTAAGTCTATCAGAATCAGTAACAACAGCTACTTGTACTGCTTCTAAATTTTCTCTATTAGCTAATTCTATAAATTTTTCTTTATTATCTTTAGATATAACAACTGCCATTCTCTCTTGAGATTCAGAAATCGCAATTTCAGTTCCATCTAAGCCTTCATATTTCTTTGGAACCTTGTCTAAATCAATATCTAGACCTCTTGTTAATTCTCCAATTGCTACTGATACTCCCCCTGCTCCAAAGTCATTACATCTTTTTATCATTGTAGTTATTTCTTTATTTCTAAAAAGTCTTTGGATTTTTCTCTCTATTACTGGATTTCCCTTTTGAACTTCTGCCCCACATTCATTTATAGAATCTTCAGTATGTTCCTTGGAAGATCCTGTTGCTCCACCTAAGCCATCCCTACCAGTTCTTCCTCCTAATAGAATTACAATATCACCAGCTTTAGGTTCTTCTCTAACTACATTTTCTATAGGTGCTGCTGCTATTACTGCTCCTACTTCCATTCTTTTTGCAACATAGTTAGGATGATATATTTCTGAAACTTGACCAGTAGAAAGACCTATTTGATTTCCATAAGAGCTATATCCATGTGCAGCTCCTAAGGTTATAGTTCTTTGTGGAAGTTTTCCTTTTAATGTTTTTTCAATGTTAACTGTTGGATCAGCACATCCAGTAACTCTCATTGCTTGATATACATATGTTCTACCTGATAAGGGATCTCTAATAGCTCCTCCAAGACAGGTAGCTGCTCCACCAAAAGGCTCAATTTCTGTAGGATGATTATGAGTTTCGTTCTTAAACATTACTAAGTACTCTTCATTTCCCTTATCAGTTTCAATATTTACTTTTATTGAACAAGCATTTATTTCATCTGAAATATCTAAATCATCTAAAAGACCTTTTTTTCTCATTTCCTTCATAGTAATAACTGCTATATCCATAAGAGTTTCATCTCTATCTGTTTCTCCATATACAAAGTCCCTTGATTTTAAATATGCCTCATATGACTTTACTATTGGTGATGTGTAAAGACCTTCTTCAATATTTACACTCTCTATTGCTGTAGAAAAGGTAGTATGTCTACAATGATCTGACCAATAAGTATCTATAACTCTTATTTCAGTAATACTTGGATCTCTTTCTTCTTGTTTAAAATAATTTCTTATAAGCTTAAGATCTTCTAAGCTCATTGCTAAGCCCATTTCTTCATGTAGCTTTTCTATTTCTATGTCATTTTTATCTCTAAATCCATTTAATACTTCTACATCCTTTGGCTTTGGAAGAGTAGAATATAATTCTAAATTATCTATTTTAACTTCTCTTGAATCTACTGGATTTATATAATATTTTTTTATTTTATCCACTTCAGATTCTGATAAATTACCATTTAACACTATGATTTTTGTCCACTTAACTTCTATCTTATCTCCAGAAGTTAATATAGAATAGCATTCCGAAGCTGAATCTGCTCTTTGATCATATTGACCTGGTAAATACTCAACTGCGAAGGCAATTTCCTCTTCTCCTATTTCAATATTATTTTCATATAGTTCATCAACTGTTCTTTCTGAAAAAATAGTATGAAGAGCTTTTTTATAATCTTCTTCTTTAACTTCTTCTAATGTATATTTATTAATTAGCTTTACTGAATTTAATGTATTTATTCCTAAGTTATTTTTAAAATCTTCTAATAAGCTTTTCCCCTCTACATCATACTCATCCTTTTTTTTCACAAATATACATCTCAACATGAATCTTTATACCCCCCAAAGTTAATAGAATTGATTTATACGAACATTATTTTGTATGTTTATTTTATTCTTCGTAATTCCTACTTTAAGATTAGCATTTTAGTAGATATATGTCAACATTATCCTTTTATTTTATAAAATAATTCGTTATATTACGAACATTATTCTTTTTTTACTCTTGTTTTCCTTGTATGTATTGTTTCCTTTTTCCCTACTTTTAACTTTAAAAATTTATTTATTGTTGCTATTTATTTTATTTTTTTGCTAATACTAATAAAGACATTAAAAAGGTGGTGTTAATTATGAATAGAAATGCAAAAGAGAATTTAAATCTTACACTAAAAGAACTTTGTAATTGTGAGAATCATTTAAATACTGCCTACTTAAATTCAGAAGAATCTTATAACAGAAATGAGATTCATGAAGCCCTTAAAGCTGTAAGTAGTGCTGTTGATGCTGCTCAAGATGCTATTAGAAAATATAAAGATTAAAAGGAGTGTTTTGTATGGGACATAGACCTAATGCTAAAGATGAGTTAAAAGAAGCATTAAGTAATATAAATCATGCTCAAGAATTGTTAAATGATGCTATTGATACTGTTGAAAAAGAAGAGAATAGACAATTATTACAAAATACATTAGCTAATGTAAATAAAGCAATAAATGCAACTAGAACTTCTACTTATGGATATAAGTAAAATAATAAAGACTGTAGGTCACCCTACAGTCTAATTAACTATCTTCTGTTATTTTGAGCTTTTCTAGCTTTTCTACAAGCAGGACATCTTACTGGTTCGTTGTCAAATCCTTTTTCTTTGTAGAATTCTTGTTCTCCAACTGTGAATACGAATTCTGATCCACAATCTTTACATAATATCTTCTTATCTTCCATTTTTAAACCCTCCATTTTAAAGACTATTATAGTAATATTAATCTCTATAACGGAGAATATCATTATCTATCAAAAATCTTTAAATAAAATATTTTTAGTCAAATTGACTACTTTTCTATAATATCATATTTTATTCTATAAATCCATAAAAATTTAAATATATTTTTAAAAAAAGCAAAAAATACTGGTAGTTTAAAACTACCAGCAAAAGAAACCTACGTAACCCTTTAGGGTCATTTTTATTCTTATCAAATTTATCATTTAATATTCTAAAAAATTAAAATATTATTTTTATATTTCATTTCTATCCATTAATAATTCTAGTAATTCTCTAGAAGACTTAGACCTCATATTCATCTCTAACTCAATACCTGTAATTTTATTTTTCATTTTATTTATAAAATTCTCTGTATCTATGTTTCTATAATCTTTATTATCAAACCTTGTATCTTCAAGACTTAATTTAACAATTTCTAAAGCAATTCTTAACTCATTATTATAATCTTCTTCTATTGTTATTGGATTCTTTCTCATTTCATAGTTCATATTTTTTTCTTCTTTAATATTATATATTAAAAAATTATAATCATTAGGTTTTCCTAATAAATAATACTTTAAATTGCCATTCTTATAGAAATTCTCAATGGTATTAGAATGTTGACTAAAGTATATAGTTTCATTATCTAATATATCTGTAATTGCTTGAGAATGAAAAGCTATATTGTTAGGTCGAGAATATTGAACTATATCTCCTATGTAAATGCTAGAATAAATATCATTCCAATTTCTTAAGGCATCATCAATTGTATATTCTCTATATTTATATGCCCTTTTAAACTCTTTTCCAAAGTGCAAATTGAAAGCCTTTGCTGAAGTCCATGTGGAGGTTCTATTAGGTAAATCAGCTGAGTAATAAAACCAAGAATTAATACTTGTTGCATTTTTCTTATTGCCTATAAACTCCATCCCTCCAGCTCTTAAAACTTGAGAAACAAAATTAGTACAATCGCCTCCATCATTGATATAGTTATAATAATCTTTATTATGAGAAGTTGCCCATTTAAGTGCATATTCTCTCGCTAATTCCCTATTATAGTCATTATCTTTAACATTTACTAAAGCATAGCTGTTATAACTAATTTTAGTTAATATTAAAGTCAAAACTATTATTAATAATTTTATTTTTATATTTCTCGTTATAATTTTCATATTTTATTTCTCCATATAAATTTCAATATATTATATCTTTTGAAATAAAATCAAATTTATAACACTTAAATTGAAATCATTAGTAGTATAAATAATATAGTAGATATTATAACAGATATTCTCATAATTTTTTTCTCTTTACTTGGGTCTCTAGGTATAATTTTAAATTCTCTATTAACTATTCTTTTACGAGCCATTATACCTATAATTATTTCAGAAATAAGATATCCAAGAATAGGTGCAAATATACTTACTGCAATACCAGTAGAACTATTGTTAAATACGCCTAAATATGCAAATAAAATAGTTATTATCAGCGATAAATATTCCATAGCTACAATAAACTTAATATTTTCATCTATTCTTTCCCAACTTTCATCAGCAAAAGATGCTGTTTTAAAGAAGCTAAAGCTCTTCTTTTCATTGTATACGCTACTTTTCCCATTCTTATCTAATATTTCTTTTAACTGATACATAAAATCCCCTATATTTTCAAGGGATACAGTTAATCGAATTTTTCCCTTACTATACTTAATTTTCATCCAGCCTCCAGCATATTTAATAGATGGATAACTTATAGATACGATGTCATCATAAGGTATTATTATTTTCTTATTTTTCTTATTATATATTACTGCTTCTTCAGTTAATATCACATTAATATATTTAAACCTTCTCAAAAATAAATAATATATTAGGGTTAATTCTAAAAGTAATACTATAAATATACATAGTATTATAAAAAATACAACCAAAAGGTCTATTGGACTAATCTGTGATACTTCTGACATTATAATGGCACAAGTACTTAAAAAGACAAAGCTTGTAAATATAACTAATGCAATAAAATAATTTAAAAATGTTCCTCTTAAATGTTTCCTATACTTATACATGCTCTCATCCCTTTCCCATGAAATATATATTTTTAAATTCTAGTATAATATAAATTTAAAGAAAAAGCTCCTTAATGAGCATCTTAAATGAATATTTTTAGTAATTTTTTGAAATTACATCAATGATTTTGAATTTTAATATGGAGCTAATTAAATAGCTCCATATAAAATATTTATTAAACTTCCTTGTTGCCTTTTAACATTTCTCCAATTGCAGCTATACTTCCAAGAGAAGATAATGTTTCATTTGGTAATATAAGCTTATTAGCTGGATTATTAGCCATTTCCTTAAGAGCTTCAACTTGCTTTAATGCTATAACAGTTTCGTTAGTTCCAGATTCTAATATTGCTGTATTAACCTTTCTTATAGCTTCAGCTTCTGCAATAGAAATCTCTTCTATGGCTTTTGCTTTACCTTCTGCTTCAAGTAATTGAGATTCTTTTAAACCTTCAGCTCTTCTGATATTAGCTTCTTTTTCAGCTTCTGCTGCAAGTATCTTAGATCTCTTTTCCCCTTCAGCCTTTTCAATTTGAGATTGTCTTTGTCCCTCTGCTTCAAGGATCATCGCCCTTTTATTTCTCTCAGCTTTCATTTGCTTCTCCATAGCTTCTTGAATTTCTGTTGGTGGTATTATATTCTTAATTTCAACTGAAAGAATCTTTATTCCATATGCGTCTGTAACTTCATCAATTATACTTAAAAGGTCTTGGTTAATCTTATCTCTACCTGATAAAATTTCATCTAAACTCATATTACCTAAAATATTTCTCATATTTGTTGTTGCTGAATAAACTATACCTGATCTAAAATCTTCTATATTATAAACAGCATCTTTTGCATTTAAAAGTTTATAGAAAATAACGTTATCAACTGAAATTTTAACATTATCCTTTGTAATAACTGATTGTGGTGGTACATCTAAAATTTGTTGTTTTGTTGAAACCTTCTTTCTAACAAAGTCTACAAAAGGAATCATAAAATGCCATCCTGGCTCCAAAGTTTTATGATACTGACCAAATCTTTCTACTACATATAAATATCCTGTATTTACAATCTTTATTGATGATAAGATTATAACTAAAACGAAAAATACTATTACTCCTGTAATAACTAATCCTATTATTCCATCCATTTAAATTTCCTCCTCTTTTTTTATAATTAACTTTATACCTTCAATTCCTATTATCTTAAAGTTTTCTCCAGATTTAATTTCCTCTCCTGTATTTAGTACAGTCCAGTAAATTCCATCTACCTTAACTTTTGCTTTTTCTATTATGTCCTCTTCTGCTTTCATTATTCTTCCAATGTAGGTTTCTTCCATTAAAGGTGTCCTTTTAACTGACTTTTTAAACTTCTTCTTTGCCCAAGGATATCCAAGTGAAACTGTTATTAAATTTATAACTAAGAATATAATTACTTGAACACCAAAGCTTATCCCAAAAAAGTCTGCTATCATAGCTGCAATTGCTCCTATAGTAAACCAAGCAAATAAAAAATTACTAGTTGCTATATCTATTATAATTGCTACTGCTGCAATAATAATCCATAGTATTACGGCACTCATACTTTCCCCCTCCTCTTAATATTAATATAATACTATTGTATCATTTTTTGAAAAAATTTGAAATTCTTAAATTTATGTATTTATTATATTATACTTTTTAACTCTTTACAATATCTTTTTTATCTTTTTATATAGTAATTATAACTATTTTAAAATTCTTTTCTATGTCTTTTACTTTATTATCATTGATTTTCTATAGTTTTCCTTTTATTATTTAAATAGTTACTTTTGAATTTATTATCTTAAAAGAGTTAAAATATTATTATTAATATTTAGATTGGAGAGATTTTATGGACTTTATAAAAGTTGCTGCTGCATGTCCAATTACACGTGTTGCAGATATTGAATATAATTTAGAAAATATCCTTTTATGCCTTGAGGACGCAGATAAAAATGAAGCTAAGGCAATTGTATTTCCAGAACTATGTGTAACTTCATATAGCTGTGGAGATTTATTTATGCAGTATAATCTTTTAGAAAAAGCTACTTTAGCAATTTCTAAAATAGTAGAGAAAAGCTCTAACTTAGATATGCTAATAGCAATTGGTGCTCCTTTAAACTTTAAAAATACCTTATTTAACTGTGCTTACATAATATTTAATGGAAAATTACTTGGAATAGTTCCTAAATCATATATTCCTAATTATAGTGAATTCTATGAAAAACGTTGGTTTAGTGAAGGTCTTGGAGTAGTTGATGAAAAAGTTGACTTTGACTTTCAAAAGGATGTGCCTTTTGGAACTAACTTAATTTTTAATTCTGGAAAGTATTCCTTTGGATTTGAAGTTTGTGAAGATCTTTGGGTTGCCATTCCTCCAAGTTCTTATCTTTCTCTTTTAGGAGCAAATATTATAGGAAATTTATCTGCTTCCAATGAGTTAGTAAGTAAAAAGGATTATAGAGAAGCTTTAATATCTAATCAAAGTGCTAGATGTATGTCTGCTTATATTTATTCATCTGCTGGAGTTCATGAGTCTACAACAGATCTTTTATTTAGTGGTCATCTGTTAATTTCTGAAAATGGAACTATACTTAAAGAAAACGAAAGATTCCAAAGAGAAAATGAAGTTATTTATTCATTTATAGATGTCTTTAGACTAAATAGTGAAAGACTTAAAAATATAAGCTTTAGAGATGCATCAAGAATACTTCCTTTTGATGCAAATATAATTAGTTTTAATTATAAAGAAAATAAGTTGAATAATTTTGATAGATATATAGATAAACATCCTTTTGTTCCTTCTAATGCTAAACAAAGGGAAGAAAGATGTAAAGAAATATTTAGTATTCAAGCTGCTGCACTTGCTAAAAGAATGGAGCATACAAATTTAAAAAAAGCTGTTATAGGTATCTCTGGAGGACTTGATTCTACATTAGCATTACTTGTAGTTGTAAAAACCTTTAAACTTTTAGGAATAGATAATAAAAATATAATTACAATAACTATGCCTGGCTTTGGTACTACAGATAGAACATACAATAACGCTTTAACTTTATGCAAAGAACTTGGTTGTGATTTAAGAGAAATTAATATAGTAAAAGCAGCCTTACAACATTTTGAAGATATAGGTCATGATAAAGATATACATGATGTAACTTATGAAAATGTTCAAGCAAGAGAAAGAACACAAATCCTTATGGATATAGCCAATAAAGAGGGTGGATTACTAATTGGAACTGGAGATCTTTCAGAACTGGCCCTTGGATGGTGTACTTATAATGGTGATCACATGAGTATGTATTCTGTAAACCCATCTATACCAAAAACTTTAGTTAGATATTTAGTTAGATATGTAGCTGAAAAAGAATCTACTAAAGAAGTAAGTGATACATTACTAGATATATTAGATACGCCTGTTAGTCCTGAATTACTTCCAAAGGGTGATAAAGGAGAAATAACTCAAAAAACAGAAGATATAGTAGGGCCATATGAATTACATGACTTCTTCTTATATCACTTTATAAAAAATGGTTCTTCTAAAGAAAGAATTAAATTCTTAGCAGAAGAAGCCTTTAAAAATAATTATAGTAAAGAAGAAATTCAAAAATGGTTAGATAAATTTATTTATAGATTCTTTACTCAACAATTTAAAAGAAGTGCTTTACCAGATGGACCAAAGGTAGGTAGTATATCACTTAGTCCTCGTGGTGATTGGAGAATGCCTTCTGATGCTTCCTTTAACTCCTTTAAGTAAATTAAAAAACACATTATGCAAAAACTGCATAATGTGTTTTTTAAATCTTTTTCTTTTTTCTATATTGCAATGGTGTCTTTCCTTTTAATTGTACAAATTTATTTATAAAATAATCAGTATTGTTATAACCCACTTGTTCTGAAATTTTATATATTTTCTCATTAGTATTTATCAACAACTCTTCTGCTTTACCAATTCTATAAGCATTTAAATAATCTTTAAAACTCATATTATATTGCTTTTTAAATACTTGTCCTAAATATGCACTATTAATATAATATTTTTCACCTAAAGATTTTAAACTTAACTTTTCCATATAATGTTCTGATATTTCTTTATTAATATGATCTAATATTCCTTGGGAATTATTTTGTCTAAGTTGTACTAAATAATTTGAAAACTCCATTGAGAACTTCTTTAAATGCTTAGCACTTCCTCTACTCATATTCCCATTAAATATTCCTAAACTTATATACTGAGCTATTTTTTCTTGATTTACGTTTTCATCTATATTTTTAGCTATACTTATTAAATTGCACAATAAATAATTGATATTTATAGATATAATTTCTAAATCTATATAATGATTTTTAAAGCTATTATAAAACTCATCAACACAACTTATAATCTCTTCTGTAGAATTTTCTTCAATTGCTTTAATTAAATTATCCATATACTTTTTTTCAATAGTATATGTTTTAGGATTATTCATTACATCATCATAATATAATATCTTACTATCCATGGAAAAGTTTGAAAGCATTTTTGCTATAATAGCTGATTTATATGATATTTCAATATCTTCAATTCTATTAACTCTTTGTCCTATATAAATGAAAAAATCATACATATACCCTTCCCTTATATAACTTATAAGATTTGATATATATTCCTTTTCATTAATACATTTTTCTCGTGACAGTCTTTTTTCATAAATAAATCCAACATCATAGCACTCTTTTTCATTATTTACATCAAATATAACGTTATAATAATCCTTATCTAGCCACTCTAGTATTCTTTTATATAAATTACGCTGTCCTAATCTTTTATCTTCATGAGACATATTTGAATATTTATCGTCATTATAGTTAACTTCAATATTTATATACCTAATTTCACTTTTATGATCAAGTTTATTTTTTATATAATTTACACTTTTTTTATCAAATCGCCCTGATATTAGCTCACATACATATTTATCGTAAATAAGTTTTTCATTATTTTGTCTTTCTTCATTTTCAAGAGATACTTTAACATACTTTTCTTTTATTTTCCCTAAAGAATTTATAAGTTCATCTCTTTGTATAGGCTTTAAAATATAATCTTGAACATTATATCTTATAGCTTTTCTAGCATATTCAAATTCACAATATCCACTTAAAACTATAAAATTAATTTTTCTTTTTATACTTTTATATACATATTCTATAAGTTCAAGACCATCCATTTCTGGCATTTTTATGTCTGTTATAACTAAGTCGATATCTTTTTCTTTTATTTTTTCAATAGCTTTCAATCCATTTTCAGCTTCATCTACAATTTCATATCCATATTTCTCCCAATCAATTAAAACTCTTAGTCCTTGCCTTATAAATGGTTCGTCATCTACTATTAAAGTTTTAATCATAATACTCTCTCCTTTTTTGAAATTCATCTATAGATATTTTTATTGTAATGTCTGTTCCTTCTCCTTCTTCACTATCAATTTCAAAACTCATATTACTATTAAAGTACATCTTCATTCTTAAATAAGCATTAAAAATACCTATACTCTTTTCTTCATTTAATGAATCAAAGTTGAAATTTTCTATACCATTTCTTATTTTATCTAGTATTTCTTTAGTTATTCCTTCCCCAGTATCAGAAATTTCCATATACAAATATTCATCATCCTTAAAAATCGAAACACTTATACCTGCATTATAAGAAATTTTCTCTATTCCATGAACACAGGAATTCTCTACAAAGGTTACTAATGATAACTTAGGTATTTTATAATTCTTACAATCTTCTCTAACATAACAATTATAAGATAGCTTTTCACCAAATCTATATCTTTGAATATCAATGTAGTTATTTACAAACTTCATTTCTTCTTCTATTGTAATATTATCATTCCCCCAATTTATTGTTCTTCTAAGAAGAACAGAAAGCTTCTCAATTATTTCAGCAGTTTCGTATTCTTTTTTTATAAGACTTCTCATTCTTATAGTCTCTAAAGTATTAAACATAAAATGGGGATTAATTTGGCTCTGTAGTGCTTTTAATTCTGCTTGTTTTGTGGCTAATTGTAGAATCTTTTTCTCAGCGTCTTCTTTAAAAACTACTTCTATTAGTTCTTTAATTTTAAGAACCATTAAATTATAGCTTTTCATTAAACTACTAATTTCATCATTTCCTTCAATACTATCTATTACATAAAACTCTTCATTTTCCACTTTACCTAAGTAAGTATTTATTAGCTTAACCCTATTTTCTAATGATTTTGATATTAAACTTATTATTATTGTTGGTAATACTAAATTGAAAATAATTAAGAGTGAAAAAATCTTTCTTGAATCTTTAAGATTTAAAAATAAACTTTCATATTCCTCTGTAAAAATAATATCCCAGTCATTCTTTGATTCCTTTAATTTAATTTTCTCATGAACCAAGACTTCATTCATATTTATTATATCTGTCTTTTTAAAATCTTCCTTTGGAGAATATATTCCCTTATTAGATAATAATATTAAATCATCATTTACAATATATAAGCTCTCTTTCATTTGCTCATTTAATATATTACTTAATAAAGCTTCATAATTTATATCAATCTTAACAATTTTTTCTATTTTGTCATTAAAATAATCTAACTTCCTTACAATGCTTATAATTCTACTAGCACTATTATCAGGAAATATTTTTCTATCTTCATCATACTCAACTGTTATAGTTGTACTTTTATTATTATTACTATATTGTTTATACCACTCTTTATTTTTTACTTCTGCTGTTAATTTAAATATATTTGCACTATTTATTATAGTATTATTATCAACATAAACATTAATTCTATATATATGTTGAGGATTATAGTAATCTTTTATTGCAGTATTTTTTAATAGCTTGAAATAATTATCATAGTAATCCACTGGAAACTTATATTCACTTGCTATTATGTTATTTAAGTCTTCATCTGAATTTATATGATTAGTTAACATCATACACTCTTCTATAACAGCATTTAAATTAAAGGTTACCCTATCTATTACATGTTCTATATTAATTCTTTGTTCTTTTTTCTCATTACTTCTTACTGTATATAGCATTAAACTATTAGTAATAATCATGGGAATTAATACACAAACAATATAAATAATTAATAATTTATATTTAATACTATAATTATTTAATGAATACCTTCTCTTCATTTTCTTACCTTTCATCCTTATACTATAATCAGTCCGTAATAGTAACATTCTAAATACAAAATAATCTAATAGTTTTCTTCTGTAGTAAATGGGGAGGCTGGTAGCCCTTCCTTATTATATAAATTTATATCCCTTGGTCCATTTTCAAATGCATATCTTGCATATTTAGGATTATCAATTTTATTACTCCATAATTCTATATAATCCTCTTTAATACTAGCATTAGCCTTGTAATAAATGTTGTCATCTCCACATATTTCAAAATTATTTAAATCTCCTCTTATGCTTAAGAGTTCACTTTTATCTTTATTAAAATATATATTTATTTTATTTTGATTTATTTCCATATACTTATATAGTGGTCCATTGCATACTATATCTTCAGCATAATACTTATTAATAGCTAATAAGGCTAATCTTCTTGCAACTTCCTTTTTATTAAATGGATGAAGTTCATTATTTTCTCCAATATCCATTATTACTGCCATTCCAGTATTAAAATTCTTTAGTGATCTTCTTTGTGCTTCCCTTAGTCTAGCCCAATTATTATCTTTTGATGGATTTGATGGATCAGAATAGTTAGCAAGCTGTACATATAGGAAAGGAAAATCTCCTATATTCCAATTACTGCGCCATTCTTTTAATAGAACTTCAAATAAATCTTCATAATCATCTGGATAGCCAGTATTTGATTCTCCTTGATACCATATTACGCCTGATATTGCATAGTTTCTAAGTGGATATATAATTGAATTATAAAAACCAGTAGGCATATATTCAAAGCGAGTTATATCAAAGTTAGCAGGCATTTCACAGCCTATCTTATATTTCCATCCACCAGATAATTCAATTTCTTCATTATCAAATACTAATTTATAAGGCTTATCACCTATAAAACCACCTATACTAGTACAACTTGTAATCCTTAGTGCTATTACGTTTCTACCTTCCTTTAAAATGCCCTTATTTACCAAATATTTTCTAGGTGGATATCTATATTCAGTTCTTCCAACCAAAACTCCATTTACATATGCTTCATCAGCATCTAAAATATTTCCTAAATAAAGATTAGCTTCACTAGTTGATAGCTTTTTAGGTAAATAAATTTCTTTTCTAAACCATACTGTTCCATTTAGTTTATCTAGAACTGTATCTCTCCACATACCTGGAATTACATATTCATCCCAGGTAGAGTCATCTGTTTCTTCTAAATTCCACTTATTTATTCCTTCATCCTTTAAATCTCTCTCTACAAACCAAGAATTCACTCTATCATTATCTTCTTTTTGCTTACTTACTACATAATTAATATCTTTGTTCTTTGCAATTAAATTATCGAATCTATGAAAACTTCCTAATGTCTCTTCACTTATCCAAGATTCTATTGGAGTTCCTCCAACTGCTGTTGCAATTAGTCCTATTGGAACTTTATATTTGTTATATAATTCTTTAGCAAAAAAATATCCTACTGCGCTAAATTCTAATACAGCTTCCTTAGTTGCAGGTTTCCAAACTCCATAATCTAAATCCTCTTGTTTCCCTTGAAGATTATAATTTTTACTTGCTAAGAATTGTCTTATATTATTATTAGAATAGGATGTTACTTCACTTTCATATAATTCCATTACCCTTTCTATAGGTAATTCCATATTAGATTGTCCACTACATAACCATACATCTCCAATTAAAATATCTTTAATCCTAATTTCTTCATCTCCGCTTATTACCATTTCATAAGGTCCACCAGCTTCTAGATTATTTAATTGAACTTGCCATTTTCCTTCTTCATCTACAAGAGTTTCATATGTTTCATTTAAAAACTCCACTACTATTTTCTTACTTTTATTAGATTTGCCACATATTTTAGTTTTATTTCCACGTTGAATAACCATTCCATCACTTAAAATACTAGATAAATTAATATCATTCATAGTTAAAAATCCTTTCAAAACTAAATATTGTCATATTCGAACCATAAAAAGTCAGAATAATTCTTGCTTTCATAACCATTACTTGTGGAATACATACCTATAGTGCATCCCACAAAGCCACCTGCAACTTCTGTACTTAAGTAACTACTGTCTAATTCTTCTGTTAATAAAATATAATCAGTCCCGTTTATACTATAATAAAAATCTAACTTCTTATTTCTACTTATTATTTTTAAGAATAATCTTTCACAATCTAAATTAATTTCTTCAATTAACTCATTGCTTCCTTTATTACATTTTACAACCCTTAATACATTTTTCCCATTATTTATGGAATATTCATATCTTAAATTATATAAATTATTTTGAACTACAGCTAGTCCTGCACTTTCATATTCATTCTCAGGATTAAACTCCATCATTGTAGAAACTAAATAGTTATCTTCTTCTTGTCTTACACATACATAAGCTGGATTATCTAAATCTTCTATTGTCACATCTTTTAGATATAAGCGTAAAGCTCCCTTTCTTTCAGTAAGTGAATATAGATTTTCACTTGGGTTTCTTAGAAATAAAAATTTATAATCTAATTTATCTCCATAAAAATGATAGCACTTTTCTTTTATTTTCCTTTTATACTCCCTAGTATTTATTTCTTGAGATAATTCAAGCTTACCCTTTCCCTTATTTATAACTGGCCACCCATTTTCCCAATTAACCTTTGCTAAAAATGTTTCTCTTCCAGTGTTAGTATATCCTCCTGCTTGTCTAGTAGCTAACATTACTATATACCAATCATTATCTTCCCTTTTAACTAAATCTCCGTGACCTACATTTTTTACCGTATACTCTTCTCCTAAATGTCTATGAGTAATTATTGGATTTCTAGGATTATTTTCATACTCTCCATAAATGGAATTGCTTCTTGCAATAGTAATGCAATGATCTGGTCCTGTTCCTCCCTCTGCAATCATTAAATAATAATATCCATCTATCTTATATAAATGGGGTCCTTCAGGCCAAATGACATTTTTCATAGCTCCATTCCAAATATCATGACTTTCTCCAATTAACTTCATATTTACTAAATCTATTTCTTGAGTCCATATATACCAATCGCCATTATATTTTACACCATCTCTATTTGGTCTAGTACCTACATAGTAAGCCTTTCCATCATCATCAAAGAAAAGACTTGGATCAATTCCTTCTGCTCCCTCAATCTTATATGGATCAGACCATGGTCCTGCTGGATTTTCAGCTGTAAATATAATGTTTCCCTCATGAGGAATGTTAGTTGTAATTAAATAATATATTCCATTATTATAGCGAATTGTAGGTGCATAAATTCCTTGAGAATGTTCTATGCCTTTAAAACTCACTTGATTTTCCCTATCAATAACATTTCCTATTTGAATCCAATTAACTAAATCCTTGCTATGGAAAACTGGTATTCCAGGAAAATAAGAAAATGTAGAATTAACAAGATAATAATCCTCTCCTACTCTACATATTGATGGATCTGGATAAAATCCTCTTAATATGGGATTTTTCATTAATACAGTCATTCTAATTCCCTCATTTCTTTTATTAACAAATCTTTTGTTACCAAATTTTATAATTACCACTTAGAGCTAGAAAAGAAAATAAATATAAACAATTATCATAATATCTTCTTTCACCTTTTCTTAATGGTGTATTCCAAAACTTATCTACACATTCCTTTTTATATCTCCCCTTACTTGCTAAAGATGCCATTGCGTTTGTTGCAATAATTGCTACTGGATGAAGAGCTTTTTCCTCTATAATTGTTCCATCTATTTCATATACTAAATCTTCTTTTCCCTTTACAGTTTCACAAAAGAATCTTTGTATATTGTCAGCACATTCACACTCCCATTCTGATCCTTTAAACCATTCATAATCTAATCCTATATTAGCAGCAACTCTATAGGAATCACTATAATATCTTTGTCTATTATCTCTGGTAATTGGTGTTCCATCATAATGAGCATATTCTGGTGCTAATCCTGTAACTGGATGACATGACTTTTTTAAATATTCTCTGCTATTTTTAGCAGCTTCCTTCCAATATTCCTTATCTTCCTCATAGCACCAAAGAGAAAATAACTCATAAAAATGAGGTAAGTGATATGATGGATCAGTAAAATTTAAACCTGGAACAAATTTTATTAATTTATTCTTTGGTTCCCACATAGGAGGTCCATCATTATTTTCTCCTTTATGAATACATGTATATAATAAATCCTTAGCTTCTTTTGAATAATTATATATTCCTTCACCATCTCCCCATCTATGAGAAGCAAAAAATAATGCCATTGCAAAAAATTCTTCTCCATCTGGAGCTGGTCCATCTGAATATTTAACTCCTTCTGGACTTACTGACCATGCAAAGTATCCTGCATTAATACCCTCTTCCAGGTACATATATTTTTTTGAAAAATTCCATAATGAATCAAATTCCTTTTTCATATTTCTTTGAACGCACATCATCATTGCATAAGACATACCTTCCGTTCTTGCATCATTATTTCCAGTATCAATAAAACAAGCTGTATTATCATCTAAAATATGATAAAATTTTTCTTCTTCATCATAAAAAATAGTTTCATAAATTTCATCTAATCTTTTCTCTATATCACTTAAGGAATATCCATACTCTAAAAATAAATTAGTATATTCATTTTTAATATTCATTATTCCTTAACACCTCCAATAGTTAAACCAGATACGAAGTATTTTTGTAAGAATGGATATAAACATACTATTGGGAATGCTGTAACTATTGTTATTGCAGCACGAATAGATCTAGGTGTTACTATACTTCCAGCATTTTTCATCATTTCTGCTGTTCCTGATCCACCACCTTGTTGAGTTGTTGATGATAATAACTTCATTAATTCATATTGCAATGTTGTAAGCTTAGGATTTGCTGAAGCATATAGCATAGCATCAAACCAAGAGTTCCATTGGTTTACTGCAATAAATAAAGCTACTGTTGCAAGAACAGGCTTACATAATGGAAGTATTATTTGCATAAATATTCTGAATTCTCCAGCTCCATCAATTTTAGCAGATTCTATTAAACTTTCTGGCAATCCATTTATATATGTTCTAATTACTATCATATTAAAAGCACTAACTAATCCTGGTAAAATATAAACTAAAAAGTTATTTAATAATCCTAATTCTTTTATTAAAATATAATTTGGAATCATTCCACCATTAACATACATAGTCAATACGTAAATAAATGATATGCTTTTCTTAAATACAAAATCCTTTCTACTTAAAACATAAGCTAGCATTGCTGTTAAAAATACTTGTACAACAGTTCCAATTACTGTTCTTGAAACTGAAATAAATGCTGCTTGCTTTAAATTTGGATTATTGAAAACAGTTTGATAATTTTTCAATGTAAACATTCTAGGCCATAGATATACTCCACCTCTTACTGAATCTAGTCCATCATTAAAGGATATGGCTAAAGTGTTTAGTATTGGATATAAAGTAACTATTACAAATAAAATCATAAATATTAATAAAAATATATTAAAAACTATATCGCCTTTACTTTGCTTCTTTAAATTTATATTTAACATAAGTCCTCCCCCTTAGAATAATCTTTCTTCGCCCATTGATTTTGCAAGTTTATTAGCTAAGAATATTAATATGATACTTATTACACTTTTAAATATACCAGCTGCAGTGGCTAAAGAGTAATTACCTAAGCTTATTCCATACTTTAGAACAAAAATATCTATAGTTTGTGATACTGATTGTACTAAACCATTTCCTAATAAATATTGCACTTCAAATCCAGCATTTAGTATATTTCCTATGTTTATTAATAGTAATATAAATATTGTAGGCTTTATTCCTGGTAAGGTTACATGTAACATCTTTTGGAATCTTCCTGCTCCATCTATTTCTGCTGCTTCATATAAATCTGGATTTATAGAAGTTATAGCTGCTAAATAAATAATACTTCCCCAACCGACTTCCTTCCATACATTAGCTAGTCCTACTATTCCCCAGAAGTATTTAGTATCAGCGAAGAAGTTTATTGGTTTTTCTAGTATGTTAAACCAAACTAATAATTGGTTAATTATTCCCGTTTCTGGTGATAAAACTTCAGCAACAATTCCTGTTACAATTATCCAAGATAGAAAGTGTGGTAGATATGATACTGTTTGTACAAATTTCTTAGATAAAATATTCTTTACTTCATTTAAAAGTAAAGCAAATCCTATTGAACAAACAAAACTTAGTGTTAAATTTATTAAGCTCATTGCTAAGGTATTTCTTATTACATTTAAAAAAGTCGGATCAGAAAATAAGAATTTAAATTGATCAAATCCAACCCATACTTGATTAAAAAGACCTTTTGCAGGCTTAAAATTTTGAAAGGCCATTACCCATCCTAAAAGAGGAGCATAGCAAAAAATAAGTACATATATTATAAATGGAATTGACATTAAAACTAAACTTTTCTGTTTCTTTATTGTATTCCATAAACTTTTGTTAGGTTTTTTTTCTGCATTTAAAGTTGTTTTTTTAAGTTCTAATTGCATCCCAAAACTCTCCTTTTTATTTACTTTAATTTTAAATAAGGGGGAAGTTTTTATACTTCCCCTATTTTTTATTTATTAAATAATTCTGCTCTTCTCTTAGCTTCTTTAAGTAATGCTTCTTCGTAAGCTTTAACATCTGCTTGAGTTGTTAAAGTAGTTTGATATTCGTTCCAAGTCTTTTCGAAATCACTTGTTCCAGTCATAACTACCTTAGGAAGCCATTGCTTCTTTATTTCATCCATTTTTTGCATTGCTATTCCAGCTGGTGTTTCTGCTGTTAAAGTTCCTGCAAATGAATATATTGGGAACCAAGGTTGATTCTTTTCAGGAGGTTCTGGCATAAAGTCTGTAAACTTTGTATATCCATATTTATCTAATATATTTTTATCTACTGCACTTAAAGAATCATAGAATTCTTTTGGTTGTTCACTTGGTATTACAGCATTACCATCTGCTAATACTCCTCTGAATTGTGGCATATATGTGTACATGCATAGGTTTTCATTAACCCAATCTTGATTTTTATTATTTGTTCTTTGTTCTTCAGTTCTGTAGAATAAACCGTCATCTCCAACTTTGTAATCTACATCTTTTTCTCCCCAGTATCTTAATGCCATTACTTCATCACTTAATAAATCATTAATTACTTGTAAAGCACCTTCAACATCCTTACAGCTTACTGATATACCAAGTCCACCACCTGCATTTATTGCTGCTCTATTTCTATAATTAGATTCTACATTTGAATCGAAAGTTAATCCTAAAGGTACCCAAGTTCTTTCGTCCAATCCTTGTTGTACTAATGATTGTTCAGCAGTAAGGAATTGCCAGCCTTGATCTATCATTCCTAAAACTCTACCTGTTGAAAGTTTAGAAATATATTGGTCATAAGATGCTGTAAATGTTTCTGGATCTATTATTCCCTTATTATACATTTCATTAAGTTTTTCAAAATATTGCTTTGCTTCTGGTATAGTATCATAACTTCTTAAAGTTATTTTATTTATATCTATAGTAGTATTATCATTACTAGGTCTTGGATCTATAGCAGCTTTACCATCATTAGGGTATCCCGCTAAGAATAAAGGTGGATTTTCTAAACAGAAATATCTCCAGTCATCTGATAATATTTCAAATCCAATAGTAGGTTGTCCATTTATTTCTGGATTTGCTGCTTTATATTTTTCAATTAAATCAAAGTACTCATCAACTGTCTTAATTGTAGGATAATTAGCCCATTCTAACACTGCTTTTTGAATCCAGAAAGCTTCGTCATTGTGCTTTGTTGTCATATCCTTTCCTTTTACGTTACCAAATTGAGGTATATAATAAATATGTCCGTCTTCTTTTCTTACCTTATCCCAGTCACTTTCTGACCATAAATTTTTTATATTAGGATATTTATCTATATATTCATCTAAAGCCACTAAAGCACCTGCATCAACTAAAGCTTGTGTTCCATCTCCACCGTCAATGAAATCTGGATAATCGCCACCTGCTATCATTACTCCTATTCTTTCCTTTGCAGTTTGACCTGTAAGCCATGTTTCAGTAATTTTAGCTCCTATTTTTTCTGCTATAGCTTTTTTAAGTCTATTATCTGGAACTTCTTTACCTGCTACTGCAAAAAAAGCACTAAATTCTTTAATTCCATCTTTATTAGTATTTGAATCTTTGTCTGTTCCCTTAGAACATCCTGCGAAAACGCTTAAAGCTACCATTGAAGTTAAAACTAAACCTAATAACCTTTTTCTTCTCATTTTTTTCAAATCCCCTCATATTGTTTTCGTTTACATTGCATGCATACAATTATTTTTAAGATTTAAATCTATTAACTAAATTCTAACATTTACCATTTAAATAACAACCATTCAAATTATAGAAAAAAATAAGAAAAACTATAGATTAATATATTTTCCTATTTTTATTATCTTCTATACCTGACATTCTATAAAAATAAGTATTTACTCTATCTCTCCATTCTCTAGCATTAAATAATTGTTCTATCATCTTCTCTCTAAGATGAATGTATATATCTTTATTTAAATCATTTTTTATTTCATCTAATTTTTCTAAAAATATTTCAACTAAGGAATAACCTTCAAAATGCGAATCATATATATGCTGAATTACAGTTTTACCATTTTTCAACAAATGATTGTAGTCTACATTATGAAAAAATAGTAATAATTCATCTGGGCATCTATTTATATTTTCATAAATTTCTTTTAACGGTGAATTATATTGATTTATATATTTTGTACCACTTTTTATAGTTCTATCTATTCCTATACTCTTACAATCTGCTCTATTATAGGTACCCCACGGAGAATATTCATATCCATCAATATCTGGACCATAATGATGCCCTGGTGAAACCATCCATCCAACTCCTAAAGGTGAAGTATAATCTTCATAAGTTTTCCAAGAATTTAACAAAATAAAACTAATATTATTTACAACTTTTTCATTATTTCCAAAGGTAAGTCTTATCCATTCATCTACAATTTCTTCACTTGTTATTTTACTATTCCATATTAATCTTCCATAGCCGTAAAGATTTCCTTGGGCTAAAAAGTTTCCAGTCCAATTTAAATCATTTCCAATGTTAGATATTGCAGCTATACCATTTATTCTCTCTCGTACCTCTTTAGCTTCGCCATTAGCATAGGTATTAAATTCTAAAATTTCTTTCCACCATGGTACTAAGAAACATATATCTTTTTGTTGACCTGTATATTCTTGAGTTATTTGAAGTTCCAATATTTTATTGGTTTTATCCATTGCTCCGAATAAAGGTGAAATTGGTTCTCTAACTTGAAAATCCATTGGTCCATTTTTAATTTGTAAATATACATTATCTAAGAATTCTCCATCTAAGGGATTAAAACAATCATAAGCAGCCTTAGCTCTATCAGTTGAATAATCACGCCAATCCTGTTTGCAATTATAAACAAAGCATCTCCATATTACTATTCCTCCATAAGGCTTTAGAGCTCTTCCTAAAATATTTGCACCATCTGCATGATTTCTTCCATAAGTAAAGGGACCTGGTCTTCCTTCTGAGTCAGCCTTTACCATAAATCCACCTAAATTAGGAATTAAATTATAAACAAAGTTCGCTCTATTTTTCCACCATTGAATTACATCTTCTTCTAGTGGGTCTGCAGTACTTAATTCATTTAAAGTAATAGGAGCTGCAAAATTAATACTAAGATATACTTTTATTCCCCACTTACTCATAATTTCATTAAGTGTTTTTATCATATCTATCTTATTATCTATAAAATAAGTTTCCTCTTTATGAACATTGGTATTATTTACAACAATTCCATTTATACCTATAGATGCAAGTAATCTAGCATAGTCATTAATTCTTCCTAAATCTTCTGCTAAACCATATTCATCATTAAAAGCTTCACGTATTAAATCGCTGCTAGCAGGTATTCCAATAATTTTCATTATTTCTTTCATTCTTTCCTTATTTCTTACACTTTCAAAAAGTATTGAACTTCCAGCAAAGCCTCTTTCAACTGTTCCATCTATGTTATCCCAATGATTTATTAATCTTAATTTATTTTCTGGATTTTCTCTTATTGAACTTTCAGATACTTCCTTATTTTCCTCTAATAATCGTAATAAATGAAATACACCATATAAAATAGCATTTTCATCATAACCTAAAATACTTATATATTCCTTATCCTTATCTAAAGAAATCTTTTTAATTTCGTATCCATTTTCCTTTAAGACTTCATTTTTTTCAATTCCAAGTTTAATATAATTATTTTCTTTTATATCCTCTTCATTTAAATATATATTTTGCACTATTTCTTCATGAGAAGTAGACTTTATTGCTTTTTCTAATTCTAATAGTGCATTGTTTATAATATCACTAGATTTTGTTGATAAATATATATTCTTTAGATATTCTTTATACTTACAATTTTTTATTTCTCTATAAGTAAGCCATGCTCCATACATATTATTATTTTTATCTACCATTGAAATCTCCTTCATAAAATAGAAATCTAATTCTATTAATTTTTTACTTAAATTTTAATTTTAATGGATATTTATAATAAATTTTATCATTTAAAACTTTCATTAACAACAATACATATTATAGGAAAAAATACTAATAATTTTAAAAATAAAAAACATCGTAGAAATTATAAAAATCTACGATATCTTTATTATAAATATATTTAAATTCCTTCTATATCTATTTCACATTCTTTTAAGTTAACTTTTTCTTCAATGTTAACTTCGTACAATGATTTTTTAAATAATAGCATTGCAATTATCATAATTACAGAAGAAATCAAAAAAATACTAGAAACATTTATTTTATCAAAAAGGTAGCCATAAATCATACTACTTAAAGGAGATGCTAACATACACCCAGTTGAAACTACTGTTGATACTCTTCCTAAAAAGTCTAAAGGAACTATTGATTGAAGTCCTGCACTTACAAAAGTATTTGCAATGCCTATAAACATACACATTAAAAATGTAATTATGAGCATTATTAAATATAAATAAACAATAGAACCTTGAATATTTACTAGTGATTTTAAAGCTACAATAGAATAAAGGGATAAAAAAACTGATGCAAGCATTAAGCTTATATATATATTCTTACCTATAGAATATTTCCTTGAAAACCATCCTACAATAAAAGTTGCCAAAATCATACCTAATACTCCAAAAGTATCTATCATACCATATTGAAAGTCAGATACTTTTAATATAATTTTACTTATAAATGCTGATCCAATTGTAAATGATCCTAAAGCAAAATTTAATATTACAGCTAAACTTACTATATTTATAATATCTTTTTTCTTTAATATGAACTTAATACCATCCTTAAACTCATTAGCAAATTTATTTAAAGATAATTTTCCTTTTGACTTTATATTTCTAGGTATAACTAGAAATACTTCTGAAAAAGCTGAAATATAAAAAGAAATAGCATTTACTATAAAAACAGCTTCTAATCCAAAACTTCCATAAATAAATGCAGCAATAGCTGGTGAAATTACATTACCAATTGCCATTAGCAAAGAATTTAATGCATTAGCTTCAACTAACTCTTCCTTTTTTGTTATAGTTGGTATTATTGTTTGAAGAGTTGGATTATCTAATGTAGAAATCAAAGAAAGTAGTATGACTAAAATATAAATATTAATAAGTGACATTTCTCCAGTAATGAAATAAATAATAGCAAATATACTTACCACTATACCGCTTGCTAAATCTAAAAATATCAATATATTTTTTCTATAGAACCAATCTACAATTACTCCTGATATAGGTGATAGTATTAATCCTGGAATTAATGTAACTGCAAGGATAGATGCAAATTTAGTTGCTGATCCTGTTGTACTTAAAACAAATAATGATAATGCAAAACTTTGCATATTAGAACCAATTAAAGATGTAATTTTCCCGAACATTAAAAGTGAAAAATTTTTGTCTTTTAAAAGTTTAAATTTCATTTTTCCCCCTTTTCACACTATAAAATGTGTATTAATTATAAATTTTATTAATCGTAACATTGTTTTATAAATCCCCAATAAAAAACCAATATACTTTTAATATGCTATTATTATATCGTAACATTGTTATATTGTAAATATAATTTAAAATTTTAATCATATAATGAAAAAAGGTGAATTCTATGGAATCCACCTTTAGTTAGTATAAGATAATTGCTTCTTTGCAATCTTCCAATTCTTAATTCTATAACTATGCTATTACTTGAACCTTTCTAACTTCCCCTAGCTTTTGTTCTACTAATTCTATAAGCTTAATCTTATCAGCTTCATTATTTACAACATCCATAGTATCCATGTCTATAATTAATACTTCAGATGCATTATAACAATTTTGAACCCAATTATCATAATCTTTCCATAAAAAATGATAATATTCTCTTAAGCTATCATCAATTTCAAATTCTCTTCCTCTTAATGCTATTCTATTTAAAACTGTTTCAAAAGATCCCTTTAAATAAACCATAACATCAGGTGCCTTCTTTGGTAATTCTTCTAATTCCTCTAACATATTATGTAAAAGGTCTTCATAAATTTTCATTTCTAGCTCATTTATTCTTCCAAGTTCCATATTTTTCTTAGCAAAATACCAATCTTCATATATAGATCTATCTAAAACATTATTATTGTTTACTAGTGCTTCCTTTATACTTTTAAATCTTGTATTTAAAAAATAAAGTTGTAATAAAAATGGATATCTTCTTTTTTGAATTTCTTCTTCACTTTCGCTATAGAATAAAGGCAATATAGGATTATCATCTACACTTTCATAAAATACATCTGAATTAAAATGATTTCCTAGAATTTCAGCAACAGAACTTTTACCAAGTCCAATCATACCTCCAACAACTATCAACATGCTTCACCTATCCTTTACTTTTTGTCTTTCTCTATATTACATAATAAAAAATTCACTTTCAAGTCTTGACTTTTATTATTTATACTAAATATGGTGTCATAATTTAAATTAACACTATATATTGTATAATTATATAAATATTATACCTTCCTTAATATAGGAATTTTCAAGTAATTAAAATATAATCTCTACATATATACAAAAGGAAAGGAATTTATAAAAGGTTATGAATAGTTTAATCCTTTATAAATTCCTTAAAAATAATTATATTTATAGTCTACATTAAATTTAATATTTCTTTCTTTATATTAATAAATTCTTCACTAGTAATAATTTTTTCATTTCTATCTTTAGGTAAGTTAACTTTAATTTCACTTTTTATTACAGCTGGTTTTTCAGATATAACATATATTTTGTCTGAAAGAAATATAGCCTCTTCTATATCATGAGTTATAAATAAAATTGTAGTATTCATTTTTTTAGTAAGATTTAAAAGCCAATTTTGCATCTTCCTTCTTGTAATAGAATCTAATGCTCCAAAGGGTTCATCTAAAAGCATAATGTCTTTAGATGTTAAATATGTTTTTAAGAAATTAGCTCTTTGCTTCATGCCACCTGATAATTGAGATGGATATTTATATTCAAACCCACTAAGTCCAAAGTCATTTATATGTTTCTTTACTTCTTCCCTAGAATCCTTCTTATTTTTACCTTTAAAAATAAGCGGAATACCTATATTATCTATTACCTTCTTCCAGGGAACCATCATATCCTTTTGATACATATAGCTTATATCACCATTTATATTAATCTCACCATTATCACTGCTAGTAATATTAGTTAATATATTAAATATAGTACTTTTCCCACTTCCTGAAGGTCCAAGTATTGAAATTAGCTCTCCTTCATTAACTTCAATATTAATATTCCTTAATATTTCCATGTTATCAAAGGATTTAGAAACATTTTTTATTAAAATCTTATTTTGATAAGAATTCATTTGTATAAGCCTCGCTTGCTTTCATTTCCTTATTAATTAATTTATTATCGTACAAGAATTTAGTATAGTTATCCCATACACTATCCTTCATTTCTCCCCAGATCTTAGTATCTTCCATATACTTATCAGCTAGATATTTTTGACTTTCTATTGCTAATTCTTCACTTATTTCAGGTACCTTGCTTACTAATAATTTAGCAGCTTCTTCTGGATTTGCTATTGCATCTTCATATCCTTTTGTAGTTGCTTCTATAAACTTTTTAGCTAAATCCTTCTTATTATTAACTGTATCCTCAGTTGTAGCAATAATAGGAGTATAATAATCTAAAGCTGGATCTAAATCTCTAACTGGAATATAATTAATATCAAAACCTCTAAGCTTTGCTTCAATATTTGTCCAAGCTTCAAAGGTCCATTCAAAGTCTAAATTGTTTTTAGTTGCTATAAAGAAATCTTCTGTACCTGCATCTACCATTTT
>Ga0129315_1000515_pt1 | contig 30194 bp, 29 predicted proteins | sample Cm827metagenome_FD_94432 | JGI IMG/M metagenome (GOLD analysis project Ga0129315, IMG submission 94432) | Eastern black-and-white colobus group fecal microbial communities from Wisconsin, USA - Cm827 metagenome | ecosystem: Host-associated > Mammals > Digestive system > Large intestine > Fecal... | reverse complement strand
TATTTAATAAAAAATCAATAAAATACAAGGGGAGAAACGTTGACCAATATGAGGAGAGTGTAGTATTATAAATATATAATAGACAAGTTAAATACAAGTTCCTTATATATTATAAATTAAATATGGTATAATTAATTTAGATTTAAATAATTAAATTATAGCAAATAATAAATAATATATTTAGATAGTCTTAAAGTAATTTGTAAAGGAGTAATATTATGAAAAAATATAAAAGAATTTTCACTATAGTAATAGATTCATTAGGTATTGGAGAAATGGAAGATGCAAAAGAGTATGGAGATGTAAATGTTGATACCCTTGGACATATAGCAGAATCAGTAGATTCATTTAAAGTACCTAATCTTGAAAAATTAGGAATAGCTAATTTACGTCCAGTTAAGCATTTGAAAGCACAAGAAAGTCCATTAGGATATCAAATGAAGATGAAGGAAGCTAGTACTGGTAAAGATACTATGACAGGACATTGGGAAATAGCAGGATTACACATTACTAAACCTTTCCAAACTTTTACTGATACAGGATTTCCACAAGAACTGTTAGATGAGTTAACTAAGAGAACAGGACATAATATAGTAGGAAATAAGAGTGCTAGTGGAACAGAAATATTAGATGAATTTGGTGAGCATCAAATGAAAACTGGAGATATGATAGTTTATACTTCAGCAGACTCAGTTTTACAAATATGTGGACATGAAGAAACTTTTGGATTAGAAGAATTATATAGATGCTGTGAAATTGCAAGAGAACTTACTTTAAAAGATGAATGGAAAGTTGGTAGAATAATTGCAAGACCATATGTTGGAGAGAAAAAGGGCGAATTTAAGAGAACTAGTAACAGACATGATTATGCTTTAAAACCATATGGAAGAACAGTATTAAATGAGTTAAAAGATAATAATTATGATGTTATTTCTGTAGGAAAAATAAATGATATATTTGATGGTGAAGGAATAACAGAATCTCATAAATCAAAGAGTTCAGTTCATGGAATGGAACAAACATTAGAAATAATGGATAGAGATTTTGAAGGCCTGTGTTTTGTAAATTTAGTTGATTTTGATTCCCTATGGGGACATAGAAGAAATCCTAAAGGTTATGCAGAAGAACTAGAAAAGTTCGATGTTAATTTAGGTAAAGTTTTAGAAAAACTAAAGGAAGATGATTTATTAATTATAACAGCAGACCACGGAAATGATCCAACATATACAGGATCAGATCATACAAGAGAGCATGTACCATTCTTAGCTTACTCACCTTCAATGAAAGGGAATGGAGTATTAGAAACTTGTAATAGTTTTGCAGCAATAGGAAGAACAATAGCAGATAACTTTGATGTTAAAATGGCAGAAGGAACTATTGGGGAATCTGTTTTAGAAAAATTAAATTAGTAATAATACCAAAATTTTAAGGAGCCCTTTAAAGGGCTCCTTATTTATTTTAGAAACTCCTAAGGAGTTTCTTCTTTAATTAAAATTTTTTCTACTTCTGCAATATACATTGTATGATAATCTTTATTTGGATAACATTGATTTTCAAGACCATTATCTATAAAACATTCAGGCTTAAATTCTTGAGCGTATAATTTCTTACATATTATAGTAAGTTTTGATTCTTCAAAAGCAGGTGTAGCATCAACATAAGATACTGTTAAATTTGTTTTAGAAAGTTTATCTTCATCTCTTCCAGAAACTGTTCCTAAGTAGCTTAAATCCTTTCTATAGCTTTCATCAAAAAAGGTAAGTGAAAATGTAGCAGAGGCATCTAAAAATTCTTTAGTAAATCTTTGAGGTCGTACAACTATATAAGCTACATTTTTATTCCACATAATGCCTAAACCACCCCAAGAAGCAGTCATAGTGTTTACCTTATTGTCCTTAGCAGCTGTAATAAGCATCCAATCCTTACCTATCAATTTAAATGCACTTTGGTCTAAATTTTCTGGCTTAATTTCCTTATAATTACTCATAAAAACTCCCCTTTTATATTAAATATATATATTATTTTTTAACTAAGTTATAGAAGTTAAAAATTTATTCCCATAAAATATCCTGTGGCATTATTTCAAGGATATTATTTAAAACATCTAGTATTGTTTCCTTTTTTACATTTGATGAGGATAAAAGCTGCTTATATTTCTTACTTCCCTTTTGACCTTGAAATAAGCTATGAAGAGGAGATACTAAAGCATGAACACTATTTCCTTTTTCAAGTTCTTCCATTATGTAAGGAATATAGGATTTAATAATAGTCCCTCTAGATATTGGTTTTTTATCTTCAAAATCACCATAAAGTTTATAAAAATTTGCTAAAAGATAACAATCTTCATATGCTGATCTTCCAATCATAACACCATCTACTTTTGTTAAAGCATCTTTAATTGAATCAATGGTTTTAAATCCACCATTAATTTCTATATTCAAATAATCAAATTCTTTTTTTAATCTATAAACTATATCATAATCAAGAGGTGGTATTTCTCTATTATCTTTTGGACTTAGACCTTTTAATATGGCAGAACGTGCATGAATAGTATACCTATCAGGTTTAGCCTTAGAAATAGTACTTAAGAATTCTAGTAAATCATCATATCCTTCCAAGATAACCTTACTTTTTTCTTCTTCTATTATACCAGTTCCGTCTATTCCTATTCTATGCTTTATAGTTACTGGTTTTTTAGTAGCTTCTTTCATAGCAGAAAGAATTTCATATACTAAATCCTTTGATGACATTAATGCAGCTCCCATTAAATTTCCTGAAACCCTATCAGAAGGGCACCCACAATTTAAGTTTATTTCAGTATAATTATAGTATTCAGCAAGTTTAACAGCTTTATAAGCTTCTTCAGGATTAGAAGCAGCAATTTGAAGAGCTACTGGACCTTCTTCCTCCCTAAAATATAGTATTTTATCTCTATTTCCATTTATTATTGATTGAGCAGTTACCATTTCTGTATATAAAAGAGCTTCTTTAGTTAGAAGTCTTGAAAAATATCTAAAGTGACGATGAGTTTTATCTACCATAGGTGCAATACTAACCTTTGGAGTTTCAACCTTTGAAATATATTTTTCCATCCTTTGTTTCCTTTCTAATTTCTTTATTCATTAATTCTTTCATTATTATATCATATGGAATAAATATAATAGTAATTAATAAAAGTAAAATATGATAAAATAATATAAGGTTAATGTGACTTTGAGTTTTATAGGTCACATTAACCTTATATTGTTTATTTTTTATTAGATTCTAATAAAAGTAAGTTTACAAATAGAGCTAGTAAAATTCCTCTAGCTATATTGAAACCTATTATTCCTAAGGCTAAAAAATCTATAAGTACATAAAGAATGATGTAAATAGTACAACAGATGATTGTCCAAATAACCTTATCCTTAGTTGTTTTTCTAATCCTAATTTTAAGTTTTTCAGTACTTATTAAGTATTTAAATAAATAATTAAATATTAAAGTTGACATTATAAATGATAACAGAAGAGTTATAATATTAATCAAATTCAGAGCTCCTTTCAATGTAATAATGATATTATAACATTGATTAGAACCTATAATTGTTATTTTATTTTAAATTAATGTAAATCATCCTAAAGTAATATAGTTTTACTATACTATTTAATATTAAGGAATATAGTATTGAAGGTAAAATAAAACATTAACGGTATATATTGACAAAAATATAACGATGATATATACTTTAAATACTATTTATAAAAAATGTATTTATTGCAATTATAGTAGTTTTTAATGTTTTTTAATTATAGCAAAGTAGATATTAATATATCCTATAAATAGATGAAGTAACATAAGATATGATAGTTTGATAAGTAACAAACTATAAGGTTATTTGTAGTTTATTAATTTTATAATAAATAAATTTGGGAGGTATTTATATGAAACTTTGTGGTAAGGTAGCCGTAGTTACAGGTGCTAGTTCAGGGATGGGGAAATCTATTGCTCTTTTATATGCAAAAGAAGGAGCATCTGTAGTAGCAGTTGCAAGAAGAAAAGAAAAATTAAATGAATTAATTGAAGAGTCTAAGGACTATGAAGGAAAAATTATTGCTATGCAAGGTGATGTTTCTAGAAAAGAAGATAATGAAAAGATGATTGATCTTGCTATAGAAAACTTTGGAAAAATTGATATTTTAGTTAATAATGCAGGGGTTATGGACGAAATGATGCCAGTTTCTGAAGTTACAGATGAATTATGGAATAAAGTAATTAGTGTTAACTTAGATGGTCCATTTTATGCTTGTAGAAAAGCTGTTAATTCAATGCTAAAGCAAGGTTCTGGAATTATAATAAATGTAGGTTCTATAGGTGGCTTAAATGGTTGTAGAGCAGGTGCCTCTTATACAGCTTCAAAATATGCATTATTAGGATTAACTAAAAATATTGGATTTATGTATGCAGATAAAGGTATAAGGTGTAATATTATATGTCCTGGTGGTGTAGAATCAGAAATTGGAGTAGGTATAAGTCATCCAAGCGAATTTGGTTTCTCAAGAGTAAGACTTGGAATGGGAAATGTGCCAAGAACAGGGTCTCCTGAGGAAATAGCTACAATTGCTTTATTCCTTGCTACCGATGATTCAAGCTTTGTAAACGGAACTGAAATTGTTGCAGATGCAGGTTGGACGGCATTTTAATAAAATATAGAATTATAGATATGGAATTAAGAGTATAATAACTGATTCCATATCTTTTTTATATTAAAAGACCAGAATATAAATTAAAAGAAGAAGGGTAAAACTAACTATATATAGCCTGTACAAGTTAGATTTTAAATAAAAAAATAAAATTTCAAATTTTGAAAAACATTAGTATATATCTATATATTATAATTAACTTATAGAGATAATATTTTTATAAAATACTTAATATTTATAGATAAAGGGAGGAAAAAAATATGGGTTTTAGAGAAAACTTTTTATGGGGGGGAGCTACTGCTGCAAATCAATGTGAAGGTGGATATAATGAAGGCGGAAGAGGCCTTGCAAATGTAGATGTAGTACCTATAGGTAAAGACAGATTTTCTATTATATCAGGAGAAATGAAAATGTTTGATTTTGATAATGAACATTTTTATCCAGCTAAAGAAGCAATAGATATGTATCATAGATATAAAGAAGATATTAAATTATTTGCAGAAATGGGATTTAAGGTATATAGATGTTCTATTGCCTGGAGTAGAATTTTCCCTAATGGTGATGATGTAAATCCAAATGAAGAAGGATTAAAATTCTATGAGGATTTATTCAAAGAATGCCATAAATATGGAATAGAACCATTAGTTACAATAACTCATTTTGATTGCCCAATGAACCTTATTAAAAAATATGGTGCATGGAGAAATAGAAAAATGGTAGAATTCTATGAAAATCTATGTAATGTTATTTTCAATAGATATAAGGGATTAGTTAAATATTGGCTAACATTTAATGAAATAAATATGATACTTCATGCACCATTTATGGGAGCTGGAATATGCTTTGAAGAAGGAGAAAATAGAGAGCAAGTTAAGTATCAAGCAGCACATCATGAATTAGTAGCAAGTGCTATAGCAACTAAAATTGCACATGAAGTAGACCCAAATAATATGGTTGGATGTATGTTAGCAGCAGGTGATACTTATCCATATACTTGCCATCCTAATGATGTTTTAATGGCTATGGAAAGAAATAGAGAAAACTATTTCTTTGTAGATGTACAATCAAGAGGAGAATATCCAGCATATGCACTTAAAGAAATGGAGAGAAAGGGCATCCATATTAATATGGAAGAAGGAGATAAAGAAATATTAAAGAAACATACTGTAGATTTTATATCCTTCTCTTATTATTCTTCAAGATGTGTTAGTGCAGACCCAGAAGTTAATAAGTTAACAGAAGGGAATATATTTGCATCATTAAAAAATCCTAACTTAAAGGAAAGTGAATGGGGATGGCAAATAGATCCAACTGGACTTAGAATAACCTTAAATACATTATATGATAGATATCAAAAACCTTTATTTATAGTAGAAAATGGTTTAGGAGCTGTGGATGTTCCAGATGAAAATGGATATGTTGAGGATGATTATAGAATAGAATATTTAAGGGAACACATTAAGGCTATGAAGGAAGCAGTTGAGTTAGATGGTGTTGATTTACTTGGATATACTACATGGGGATGTATAGATTTAGTAAGTGCTGGAACAGGTGAAATGAAAAAACGTTATGGCTTTATTTATGTAGATAAAGATAATGAAGGTAATGGAACATTAAATAGAAGTAAGAAAAAGAGCTTTGATTGGTATAAGAAAGTAATCGCTTCAAATGGTGAAGAGCTCTAATTAATAGCATAACTTACTTAACTAAAAAGCTACTAATATGAATTTTGAAAACTCCAACAGGAGTTTTCTTTTTTTCATAATTATATATAATTTATAAAAACATAGCCTATTATAATTTAGAATAAAGAGATATAATGTTATTAAATTATAAAAGAAAGAAGCGGAAATGAAAAGAATAGGACATAGGGGGAAAAATGGAAGTATTAAGTCATGGGTGTACTTTAGATTGTTTTGATTGCTGTAAATTTAATATTTATGTAGAAAACAATGAAATATTAAAGATAGTAGGTGATAAAAATCATCCCTTCACTAAGGGATTTGTTTGCAAAAAAGGACTTGCTCATTTAGATAGATTGCATCATAAAGATAGAATATACAATCCAATGCTAAAGGTTAATGGAGAATGGAGAGATATATCCTTTGAAGAAGCGCTATCAATATTAACAGAAAAATTAAGTTACTATAGAGATAAGTATTCATCAAAATCTATATTATATTATGAACAATATGGTAATGGTGCTTTACTTAAAAGCATAGGAGATTTATTCTTTAATTTCTTTGGTGGGGTAAGTAAAGCAAAAGGTGGTCCTTGCTGGAGTGCTGGAATAAAAGCACAAACATTAAATTTCGGAGATGTAAGAAGTCATTCTTTAGAAGATATGTTTAATAGCAAATCAATATTTATTTGGGGAAAGAATCCAGCCTTTACATCTATACATACTATACAATGTATAAAGAAAGCAAAGGCAAAGGGAAGTAAGATAATAGTAATAGATCCTATTTATACTAAGACAGCTGAAATAGCAGATAAATATATTAGAATAAAGCCTAATGGTGATGGTGCTTTAGCTCTTGCAATGGGAAAGATAATAATAGAAAAAAAATTATATGATGAAATTTATATTAATAATTATGTTAATGGCTTTGAAGAATATAGAAGGTATGTAGAAGCATTGGCATTAGATGATTTAATAGAAGCTTGTGGAGTAGGTAGGAAGGACATAGAAGAATTAGTTGATTTATATACAAATAAATATTCAACAATATTACTTGGATATGGGATGCAAAAATATAAAAATGGTGGAAATACTATAAGCTTAGTAGATATTTTAGGAGCAATAACAGGGCAAATTGGATTTAGTGGTGGTGGAATAAATTATGCAAATAAAGTTTATCCAAATGTAATTAATTCTGATCCATATAATAGTGAGGAGATTAGTGAAAATAGATTTTATTATGTAAGTGAAATGGCAGATTTTATAAAAGCTTCTTTAGAAGGTGAAGACTATTATAATGATGAAAATATTTATATAAAAGAAGATATATCAAAAGAGGAATTAAGGAAATTTAATATACCGATAAAAATGGCTGTTGTTACTAAAGCTAATTTACTAAACCAACTTGCAGATTTAAATGAATTAAAGGATGCTTTTTCTAAAATTGAATTTAAAGTATGCTTTGATATGTTTATGACAGATACTGCAAAAGAATGTGATTTATTTATTCCAACTACTAGTACCTTAGAAAGTGAAGATATTATCTATAGTTCTATGACAAATCCATATATTATATATAATGAAAGGGCAGAATCTCCTAAGGAAAGACTAATGGATGAATATGAGCTTTTTAAAGAACTTGCTAGAAGCCTTAATATAAAAAGATATCCTTATGTAGATAAGAAAGAGTATTTAAGTAAAGTAATAGAACCTTTAAAGAAATATAATAAAGAAGTAAATATTGAATATTTAAAGAATAATAATTTTACTATTCATAAACCAATAGCTTGGGAAGATAAAAAATTTGAAACTAAGTCAGGTAAATTTGAAATTTTCTTTAATGATAGATTGTATAAAGAGTATATTAAAGATGAAGAATTTGTACTATTAACAAACCATACAAGAGATAGTTTATCTAGTCAGCATATGATGGATAAAGAAGGAATTGCCATTGCATATATAAATGAAAATATGGCTAAGTCTCTAAATTTAAATAATGATGAAATAGTAATACTAAAAAGTAAAAAAGGTGAGATAACAGTAAAATTAAATATTGATAACATAGTATCAGATTATATTGTTCTTATGTATGTAGGATGGTGGACTAAACATGGAAATCCTAATTATTTAACAGAATCAGGTATATCAGATATTGGTGGACAAGTAACCTACAATGAAACAAAAGTAAAAATTATTAAAATAAATTAGCTTAAGGAGATTTCATGGAATTAACATATTTTAAGAATATTTTTGAAGATAAAAAATTTATAAAAAAGATAGTGGTAATTGCTATACCAATTGCTATTCAGGCATTATTAAATACAACCTTAAATTTAGTAGACAATTTAATGATAGGTGCATTAGGAGAAAGCTCTATAGCAGCAGTAGGGCTGGCAAATAAGGTGTTTTTTGTATTTACATTATTATTATTTGGAATAGTTAGTGGTTCATCAATTTTAACTGCTCAATATTGGGGTAAAAGAGATATAAAGAATATTAGAAAGGTACTTGGAGCTTCTCTTATCATAGGTCTTTCAGCAGCTATATTATTTATGCTTGCAGGGATATTTATACCTAAAGCAGTAATGAGAATTTTTACTCCAAGTGAAGGAACAATAGCTATTGGGTCATCCTACTTAGTGGTGGTAGCATTAAGTTATCCATTAACTGCAATTACAAATTGTTATATTTCTGTACTTAGGGCAACTAATAAGGTTAATGCTCCAGTTTTTATTAGTTTAGTAGCTATAATAGTAAATGTAGTACTAAATTACACTTTTATTTTTGGAAATTTTGGAGCTCCTAGGCTTGGAGTGCAAGGAGCTGCAATAGCTACAGTAATAGCAAGAGTAGTAGAGTGCTTATCAATATTAACAGTGGCTTATATTAGTAAGGGTGCAGCAGCTGCTAAGATAAAAGAATTGATTAGGTTTAATAAGGATTTTATTAAAAAATATATAATTACTGTTTCACCAGTTATTGCTAATGAATTTATGTGGGGACTAGGTGTAACTATGTATTCATTAGTATATGGAAGAATGGGAGATGAAGCTGTTGCATCAATTACTATAACACAAAATGTTGAACAGATTTGTATTGTTTTATTCCAAGGACTTAGCTCAGCTACAGCAGTAATTTTAGGAAATGAATTAGGGGCAAATAAATTAAAGGATGCTGAAAAGCATGCAAAAAGCTTTTTTGTTATTCAACTAATTCTTACCATAGTTATGGGAACAATTTGCATTTTAATAAGAAATCCATTAATTAATTTATTTTCAGTTGATAGTACTGTAGCAAGTGATATTACAAAGTGTTTAACTGTATTTGTATGTTATTTACCTTTTAAGATGTTTAATTTAGTTAATATTGTAGGTGTTTTAAGAAGTGGTGGAGATACAAAGGCATCATTACTACTAGATTTAACTGGAGTTTGGTGCGTAGGCATTCCCTTTGCATTTTTAGGAGGAATAGTACTAGGCTTACCTATATACTATGTTTATGCTTTGATAACCATTGAAGAAGTTTATAAATTTATCTTAGGATTTAAAAGATATAAGCAAAAGAAATGGCTTAAGAATATAGTGGGAGTTTAAAAGTGTTTAAAAATTCCTTTCCTTCAGTATATGAAAAGATAGATATTATATTCTGGCGACTTGGAGGTTCAAGTCGAAAAGAATATAATATCTATCTCCTTTTTAATTTTCTTCCTTTAGTTTTGAAGTGGCTATATATGGTTTGCGTTGACTTGGAGCAAGGGACGGAATAAGCAAACAATATATAGCCACTTTTTTATTCACCAAGATAAGCACTTTTAATGCTATCATCATTTAACAAATCACTAGCTTTTCCTGATAAAACTATTTTTCCTGTTTCTAAAACATAAGCTCTATTAGCAATAGATAAGGCCATGTTAGCATTTTGTTCTACAAGTAGAATAGTAGTACCAGATTTATTTATTTCCACAATAGTATCAAATATATCTTTTACGACTAAAGGTGCTAGGCCCATGGAAGGTTCATCTAAAATTAACATTTCTGGTCTATTCATTAAAGCACGACCTATGGCTAACATTTGCTGTTCGCCACCAGAAAGAGTACCAGCTTGTTGTTTTTCTCTTTCTTTTAATCTTGGAAATTTAGAAAATACCATTTCCATATCTGATTTAATTTCATTTTTGTTTTTCTTTAAATAAGCACCTAATTCTAAGTTTTCCTTTACTGTAAGGTTTGCAAAAATCTTTCTTCCTTCAGGTACATGAGATAAACCAAGAGAAACTATTTTATGAGAAGGAACCTTTTTTAAGCTACTATATTTATAGGTAATAGTACCAGATTTAATAGGTTCAAGACCTGATATAGCTCTTAGGGTGGAAGTTTTACCAGCACCATTTGCTCCTATTAAAGTAACTATTTCACCTTTTTTTACTTCTAAAGATAAATCTTTTAGGGCATGTATACCACCATAATATAAGTTTATATTGTCTAATTTAAGCATATTCTAAGCCCCCTCTCCAAGATAAGCTTCAATTACCTTAGGATTATTTTTTATTTCATCAGGTGTACCTTCTGCAATCTTCTTACCATAATCAAGAACAACTATTTTTTCGCAAATACCCATAACTAATTTCATGTCATGTTCAATTAAAAGAACAGATATATTAAATTTTTCTTTTATCCAATTTATTAAATTCATAAGCTCTCTTGTTTCTTGAGGATTCATACCAGCAGCTGGTTCATCTAATAAAAGTAATGTTGGATTTGTTGCAAGTGCTCTAACTATTTCAAGCTTTCTTTGGTCTCCATAGGAAAGATTTTTAGCAATTTCATTAGCCTTTGTATCTAATGAGAAAATTTTAAGAAGCTTTAAGCTTTCTTCTTCAATTTTATTTTCTTCTTTTTTAAATTTAGGCGTCCTTAAAATAGAATCAAATAATGAATAATTTATTCTATAATTAAAGCTTATTTTTACATTATCTAATACTGTAAGATTAGAAAATAATCTTATATTTTGAAAGGTTCTTGCTATCTTTTTCTTAGTTATATCGTAAGGTTTAAGACCATTAAGATTTTCTCCAAGATAACATATACTTCCATTAGTTGGAGAATATACACCAGTTAACATATTGAACACAGTAGTTTTACCAGCACCATTAGGGCCAATTAGGCCAACTATTTGTTTTTCATCAATAGTTAAATTGAATTCTGATACAGCTTTTAATCCACCAAACTCAATTGATAGGTTTGAAACATCTAACATAGTTTAAGCCTCCTTTCCTTTTTTTAATTTTTCTACTATCTTAGAAGTATTTTTAAATATTTTTAATGATATTTCTTTATCACCTAAAAGTCCTTGAGGTCTAAATATCATAAGTACAATAAGAGCAATAGGGTATATAATCATTCTATATTCAGCAAAACCTCTAAGTAATTCAGGTAAGAATGTTAATACAATAGTAGCTATAATTGAACCAGATAGTGAACCCATACCTCCAAATACAACATAAGTTAAATAATCTATAGATTTAACAAAGTTAAAAGTAGAAGGTTGTATATATCCCATATAGTGAGCATATAAAGAGCCAGCTAGGCCTGCAAAAAATGCCCCTATTATAAATGCCATCATTTTATATTTAAAAGTATTTACACCCATAGCCTCAGCAGCAATTTCATTTTCACGAACAGTAATCATTGCTCTTCCTTGTGAAGAATGAAGAATATTATATATTATTAAAATAGTTAAAGCAGCAAATATAAAAGCAATAGTAAAGTTGGTCTTTTTTGGTATGCTTTTAAGTCCTGTAGCACCACCAACAGCCTCAATATTCATTATTATAACTCTAATTATTTCACAAAAAGCTAAAGTGGTAATAGCAAAATAGTCACCTTTTAAACGTAATGTTGGATAACCAATTAAAGCTGCAAAAATAGCTGCAATAATAGCACCAATTAATAAGGCTATAAAAAATGGAAAATTTGCTTCTTTTGTAAGCATAGCTGACACATAAGCACCTATTGCCATAAATCCAGCATGTCCCAAACATAGTTGACCAGTGAACCCAACTATTAAATTTAGTGAAACAGCTAAAATAATATTAATTAATGTTAAAATAATTATTCCTGTATAATAAGATTTAATAATTCCAGAGGTTGTAAGACCAAGTAGAATACCATAAGCTAAAATGACGGATGCTAATACTAATACTGTCTTTCTATTAAAAAAATCTTTCATTACAATCACCTACACTTTCTCATTAGTCTTTTTACCTAATAGACCAGCAGGTTTAATTATAAGTATTATTATTAATATTCCAAATACAATAGCATCTGAAAAAGTAGTTGAAATATATGCTTTAGATAAAGTTTCTAATAATCCTATTGATAAACCACCAATTAATGCTCCAGGTATACTTCCAATTCCTCCAAGTACTGCTGCAACAAAGGCTTTTAACCCAGGCATTACACCAATGTAAGGAGTTATGCTAGGATAGGAAATTGCAACCAGAACACCAGCGATACCAGCTAATGCTGATCCAATAGCAAAAGTAAGGGAAATAGTATTGTCCACATTAATTCCCATTAATGAAGCAGCTTCTATATCAAAAGAAGCTGCTCTCATTGCTTTTCCAACCTTGGTTTTATATACAATAAATTGAAGGAGAATTACAAGGAGTGCAGAAACTGCAAACATCAATATGGTTTTCCAATCTAGCTGAAGGGCTCCTAAAGTAATAGGTTCAAGGTTTATTAGCTCTGGAAAATGTTTTGGAGCTGTTCCAACAAATTTACTCATAATATTTTGTAAAAATAATGATACACCAATAGCAGTAATTAATAATGTTATTCTTGGAGATTTCCTTAAAGGCTTGTATGCAATCTTTTCTATTAAAATACCAAGTATTGCAGAAGCAGCCATAGCTGCTAATAATGTAGGTATTAAAGGTAATTTTAGTACACTTGATGCATAGTATCCTGCAAAAGCACCAATCATATAAATTTCACCATGAGCAAAATTTATAAGTTGTATTATTCCATAAACCATTGTATAACCTAAAGCTAGGAGGGCATATACGCTACCTAAAGCTAAGCCATTTATTAATTGTTGTATAAATTCCATAGTTAATCCTCCTGTTTAAATATATTAAGGATTTATTTTATCAGCTAATACCTTATTTCCACCCTCTAATTTGATAATTACTGCACCTTTTATTGCAGATCTTTCTTCATTAAAGCTAATTTTTCCAGTAACACTTTCTACTTCTGTTTTAGCTAATTCATCTTTAATGGCTTCTCCATCAGTGCTATTAGCATTTTTGATTGCTTCAACTAAAATTTTAGCAGAATCGTAAGCTAAAGCTGCAAAGGCATCTGGTTCTTTGTTATATTCTTTTTTGTAAGAATCAACAAAGTTCTTAACTATTGGAGAAGTATCTCCTGAGTAGTAGTGATTAATATAAAGAGCACCATCTACTGAATCTCCACCGATAGAAGCTAATTCTTCAGATTCCCAACCATCTCCACCTAAAAGTTGAGAAGTTATAGAAATATCTCTAGCTTGTTTAGCTATAAGACCAACAACATTATAGTAATCTGGTAATACAATAACATCAGGATTAGAACCTTTAATCTTAGTTAATTGTGCCTTGAAATCTGTATCTCCATCATTGTAGGATAAGTATTCAACAACTGTTCCACCATTTTTTTCTAAAGTTTCTTTGTATGCTTTTGCTATACCTATGGAGTAATCAGAGCCAGCATTATATAAAACAGCAGCTGTTTTCTTATTTAAATTATCTGTAGTATATTTAGCTAATATCTCACCTTGGAAAGAGTCTATGAAACATCCTCTAAACATATATTCTCCACCTTCATTAGTTATAGAAGGTTCAGTTCCTGTAGGCGTAATCATAGGAATTTGTCTTTCTGTTGAATTCTTAGCTATAGCTAAAGTGGCACCAGAAGTTACTCCTCCTAAAATAGCAGATACCCCATCTTTATCTACTAATTTATTAAAAGCTTGCATTGCTCCATCAGGAGTAGCTCCATCATCTTCAAATATTAATTCTATTTGTTTACCATTTATTCCACCTGCATCATTAATCTCTTTTATTAATAAGGACGCTCCTTCTTTAGCAGAATTACCGTAAGTAGATGCACTACCAGTTAATGGACCAATTCCTCCTATTTTAATAATTTCGCTGTCAGAACTAGAACTTCCACATCCAATTAAAAGTGACATAGACATTACTGTTGCTAGAAGTCCTACAAGTAATTTCTTTTTCATAAAAAATCCCCCTTTAAATTAATTGCTGATAAAATATCAAATAAATAAACATTTTATTAATAAATTAATATTAAATAAACATTTATAATATTGATATAGTAGCATAATTAGATAAAAATTACAATATAGATATTTAATATTTTATAGAAAAAAGTATAAAATATGGAATATATGGAGTGGGTATACAGTAATGTCGTGTGAAGAACTTTTTTATCTATAATTATAAAAGACTAAGATTCATAAAATCTTCATAAATTCTTTAATATTTATTTTGAATTTTAATTCAAAATATTTAAATTTGATGATTAACATTTAGTATATAGAAGATAAGTTGTTAGATGGAGGTAAGGAAGATGAAAATATTAATTATAGTTCCTGCTTATAATGAAGAGAAAAGCATATATAATGTAGTTTCTTCTGTTAAATCAAATATTCCTTTTTCAGATGTTCTCGTTGTGAATGATGGCTCCACTGATAACACATATAGTGAGGCTCTAAGGGCAGGGGCAAAAATTATCAATTTAGCTAATAATTTAGGCATAGGTGGGGCAGTTCAAAGTGGATATATTTATGCATATATTAAGGGATATGATATTGCTGCTCAGTTAGATGGGGATGGACAACATAATCCAAAAGATTTAAAGAAGCTTATTAATGAGATAGAAGAGGGTAATGCTGATATTGTAATAGGTTCTAGATTTGTTGAAAAAACTGAATATAAACCAAGTTTTTTTAGAAAAATAGGAATAAAATACTTTTCAAAGTTAGTTTCAATTTTATGTGGAGAAAATTATTATGACACAACATCTGGTTATAGGGTGGTTAATAGAAGAGGAATAAAACTTTTTTCAAGTTATTATCCTAAAGATTATCCAGAAGTTGAGACAATAGTATATGCATATAAGCATGGATTAAATATAAAGGAAATAAAAGTTCAAATGAATAATAGAAAAACTGGTAAATCTTCTATAACTCCCATTAGGAGTATGTATTATATGATTAAAGTAACAATAGCAACAATAGATATAGCACTTTATTGTTATTATATCAATAATAGATATCTTAACAAGAAAGGAGCTGAAGTGATTAGATGAAAACATTAATAACTATCATTATTTTAATATATATCTTATATGAAATCTTTAATGTAAAAAAAAGACTTATAAAGTTGACTCAAGAAAATGCAATTATTTTAGAACTATTAAAGGAGAAAGAAAATAAATGATGTATTTATTAATATTTATAAATATTTGTTTATTACTTTTAGGACAAGTTATATGGAAAATAGGTACAAAAAGTATAAACTTTGAAATGACTTTAAAAGGTATATTTAATCTGATTTTTAATCCATATATTATAGCTGGAGGAATTGTATATGTAATAGCAAGTCTGGTATGGATTTATATATTATCAAAAGAAGATTTAAGTAAAGTATATCCATTACAAAGTCTTTGTTATGTATTTGGTGCTATTATTGGTATATTTTTATTTAAAGAGAGTATGAATGCACTAAAGATATTAGGATTAACTCTAATTGCTATAGGTGCCTTTATAATAAGTTTAAGCTAGGAGAGAAATATATGTTTTCAATAAAGAAAGAGGAAAAGAATATAAAAATAGCACTTATTTTAATAGAATTATCTTTTGCTTTAGTTGGATTAGTATATATATTTAAGCTTGGAGATTCAACTTTATTAGGCAGTTTGGAAAATTTTGATAATGATGATGTTAAATATATAAGAAGTGCATGGAATCTAGTAGAAAATAATATATTATCCTATGAAAGTATCTATGAGCCATCAGTATATATAATGCCAGGATTAACTTTTGTATTATCAGTTTTTGTTAGATTGTTTGGTAAGTTTGATGGGGTAATAGCATTTAGGATATTTCAAATTTTTATTCAATGTGGATCTCTATATATAATATTTTTAATAGGGAGAAAACTATTTAACAGTAGAATTGCAATAATTGCATGTATAGTTAATTCACTATATATAGTGGAGTTTTATGTTCCAAGTTTAATCCTTATGGAAACTATTTTTAAGTTTTTGTTACTTTTATTAGTATATTTAAGTATATATGCAGTTGAAAGAAAAAGTACTAAGCTATATATAGCAGCAGGAATAGTATGGAGTATAGCATGTTTGTTTAGGCCTACCATTGCAGCATTCCCAGCAGTAATATTATTAGTCTGGATAGTAAAAAAAGATTACAAATTGAAGGACATGTTCAAATATGCTAGTATTGTTTTAGGAATATTTTGTATAATTATGTCACCCTGGTGGATAAGAAATTATAAGCAATTTAATACTTTCATTCCTTTTACTGCTTCTAGTGGTAATCCTTTTTTACAAGGTACATTTGTAAACTATGATCAATCTAATGGCTTTGGAGTTTCATACGAAAAAGGAGACAATTATATTGAAAGTAATAAAAATGAAATTAGAGCAGGAATAGAAAGACTAAAAACTTATGGTAAAAAAGAGCCACTAAAGTATTTATATTGGTACACCATAGGTAAAACGTGGTATTTTTGGAAAGCACCATTTTATTGGAATGGAATAATAGGATTTATATTAGCACTGATTCAGCATTATTTTATACTAATTACATCTATATTGGGTATAAGATTAAGCATAAAAAAATCAAGCTTAAGGAGTAGAAGTATACTTATTATTTTAGGAACTATAATAATATTTAATATTGCTTACTTACCATACTACACATTTGAAAGATATTCATATCCATTGATTTCATTGCTTACTATTTTTTCAGGGTATATAATTGATAATTGGATAGAAAAGAAGAAAACAGTAAGAACTAGCTGAAAGAAGGGTGTTATGTTATGGATGATAAAAAAACAATATTAGTAGTAGATGATGAAAAGGATATTAGAGAAATAATTGAAATTTATTTAATGAATGAGGGATATAATATTGTTTTAGCTTGTGATGGAATAGAGGCCCTAGAAAAATTAAAGAAAGAAAAAATAGACTTAATAATTTTAGATATAATGATGCCAAAGCTTGATGGTATTAGAACTTGTCTTAAAATAAGAGAAGAGAAAAAGTTGCCTATTATAATGCTTTCAGCTAAAAGTGACGATAGTGATAAAATATTAGGGTTAAACATAGGTGCTGATGATTATATTACAAAACCTTTTAATCCATTAGAGCTAGTAGCAAGAGTTAAATCACAGTTAAGAAGAATCACTAGCTTTAGTGAAGTTAAAGAAGTTAATAACGAAGAAATATGTATAGATGGGCTTAGAATTAATAAAGCAAATAGAGAAGTGTATGTGGATGAAAGAAATATAAGGCTAACACCTAGAGAATTTGATATTTTAGAACTTCTTGCTAGTAATAGAGGAAGAGTTTTAAGTACAGAACAAATATATGAAAAAGTATGGAATGAGCCATTTTACAATTCTGAGAATACAGTTGCAGTACATATTAGAAATATAAGAGAAAAAATAGAGATTAATCCTAAGGAGCCTAAGTATATAAAGCTTGTATGGGGAGTTGGGTATAAAATTGAAAAATAAAAAATTTTTAAGAGGAAGCTTGAAAAAAGAACTTTTAATATTAAATATAATTAGTTTTATTATAATAGGATGTGGTATTTCGTATAGCATTAGTATAGCTAAAAATAGTGATACTGTAAGTTTGATTAACAGATTTAATAATGCTTATGTAGAAATAATAAAATATGTTAATAGAAATGATGATAATTCTAAAAAATATTTGATAGAAGCAAGTGATTTATATAATATTAATTCAGCTATCATAGATAATGAAGGAAATATTTATATGAAATCAAAAGGTGTATTAGAAGAAAAAATTGATGTTAATATGATAAAAAATATTTTTCAAAATAAGTACACAGATGGTAACTTTTATCAACAATATGATATACGTTTAGATGAGCAAGATTATAAATTGTTAATATGGAGAAATCAAGGTAGTAGTGCAGTTATAATAAAAATATTTCTAAGTATTTCAGTGAGCTTTTTGTTAGCAATATTAACTATATATTTATACACATATAAAAAGGTTAAGTATATAGGCTATTTAACTAAAGGAATAGATGAATTTTCATCTGGTAACTTAGAATATAGGATAACAGAAAAAGAGAATAATGAATTAGGATTTTTAGCTAAAGGAATGAATTTAATGGCTAATAATCTAAAGAATAGTATAGAATCAGAGAGAAATCAGGAAAAGTTTAAATCAGAATTAATTTCAAATGTTTCCCATGATTTAAGAACTCCATTAACATCAATAATAGGATATTTGCAGCTTATAGATAATGAAAAAACTACAGAAGAAAATAAGAAAAAATACGTTAAAAGTGCAATAGAAAAGTCCTATAAATTAAGAGACTTAATTGGAGATTTATTTGAATATTCTAAGCTTCAGTCTAATTCAGTTTCTTTACATATGAGTAATGTAAATGTAATAGAAATAATAGAACAGAGTATAGGCGAGTTATATGTAGAAGCTATGGAGAAGAATATAGTATTTATTAAGAATTATGAGTATACAAATATAAATTTATATATTGATTCTAACAAAATAGGTAGAGTTTTTCAAAATATATTATCAAACACTGTAAAATACAGCGTTGAAAATAGTAAGGTTTTAATTGATATAAATGAAGATAAGAATGATGTAATAATTTCTTTTGAAAACGAAATAGAGCAAGATTCATTAAAAGATGTAGATAAAATCTTCAATAGATTTTATAGATGCAATGAATCAAGAAATTCTGAAACCCCTGGTTCCGGTCTTGGCTTAGCAATAGCAAAGAGTATTATAGATCTTCATAATGGAGATATTTATGCAAAATGTGAAAATAATATCTTTAAGATTTATGTTAAATTAATGAAATAATTAATAGTTGCTTATAGAAAAAATAATATTGATGGGTTTAGGAATTAGTTTTTATTTTTAAAAATATGATAATCAATTTAAACAGAAAAATCTCCTTTCAATAAGTATAAATGTATTGGAAGGAGATTTTATATTGAAATAATATTAAAGTTTGTGTATAATACCAGTATAATTAAAAGAACTCGTATATCATCGGTAATATGGATCGAAAGTTTCTACCTGCTAACCGTAAATTGGCAGACTACGAGGTACTGTGTTTAAAATTAAAGGTAAGTATTTTTATAATTAGTGATTTTACTTCTATATTTTTAAGACAAGCACCTCGGTATCGAGGTGCTTTTTAATTAAAAAAATGGAGGATGAAATAATGGAAAACTTACAAACAAAGGATGGAATTAAATTAAACTATAAAGTTGATGATAATCCATCAATAGGAGAAAAAATATTATTTGGAATTCAGCATATATTTGCTGCCTTTGGTGGAATAATTGTTGTACCACTAGTTGTATCTAGTTCTTTAGGATTTGATGCTAAAACATCAACAGCATTAATAAGTGCATCAATACTTGCAGCAGGAATTGCTACTATAATACAAGCTAAGGGAGTAGGACCAGTTGGATCTAAGGTTGCTTGTATAATGGGAACGGATTTTACTTTTGTATCACCTTCTATTACCGTTGGTTCAGTTTTAGGTTTACCTGGAATAATTGGAGCAACAATACTAGGAGGAATATTTGAAGTTATTCTTAGCTATTTTATAAGACCTTTAATGAAGTTATTTCCACCAATAGTTACAGGGACAGTTGTATGTTTAATAGGTTTAACCTTATTACCAGTTTCTATAGATTGGGCAGCAGGAGGCAGTGGAGCTTATGACTATGGAAGTGTAAAAAATATATCTATTTCAATGGTAGTGTTATTTGGGACTTTGTTATTGAATCGTTATGGAAAAGGGATGCTTAGTAGTGCATCTATTCTTATAGGAATGATATTAGGATATATTGTATGTATACCATTAGGATTAGTAGATTTTACTTCTGTTAAAGAAGCAAGTTGGATATCAATGCCTAAAATATTTGAATATGGAGTAACTTTTGACTTTAAAGCACTTATTGCATTTATTCCTGCATATTTTGTTACTGCAATAGAAACTGTAGGGTGTTTAAAAGCAATTGGAGAAGTTTCAGATGTTGAAATGAGTAATAAACGTATAGGACAAGGAGTATTGGCTGATGGAATTGGTAGTATGATAGGTGGTTTTGTAGGCACACTACCAAATACAACCTTTAGTCAAAATGTTGGTTTAATACCTTTAACTAAAGTAGCAAGTCGTTATGTAGCAGTTATGGCAGGAATAATATTAGTTTTATTAGGATTTTTACCAAAGATTGCAGCAATAGTTAATAGTATTCCACAACCAGTATTAGGAGGAGTTGGAATAGTTATGTTTGGTACTGTTGCAGCTGCTGGAATAAAAACTTTAAGTAAAGTAAAAATAAATGAAAGAAACCTTTTAATAATAGCTACTTCCATTGGATTAGGACTTGGAGTAACCTTTAGACCAGAATTTATTTCTCAATTACCAGAAGGACTAAAGATGATTTTTGCTTCAGGTATATCAACAGGAACAATTACTGCATTAATATTAAATATAATATTAAAAGAAGAAACAGTTTAATAAAGGGAATTTATAAATATTTTAAATAAAATAATAATTATTTGCAAATAATACTTTTATAAAGTTATGGAGGTATTATTATGATTAAAGATATATTAGATAAGTTGGAACTTAAAAATTATGAAAACTTATCAGATAATGAGTCTAAAGAGAATGCTGTTCTAGGAATGAATAGAGATTTAGATAAGTTAAAAATAAATGATGATTATTCTAATGAAGAAGCTTTAAATAATAAATATACATCAAAGGAAACAAACTCTTATATAGAATTAAATGATGTTGTAAAAGATGATGATAGATATAACATAAAAGAAAATCATAAGAATAAAGTAGATTTAAACTCATTAACATTAAATAATAAGTAAATTTTAAAAAGCTCTTGATATTTTTTCAAGAGCTTTTTTATATAGCAAAATAGTAATAATCTATAGCAATATAAAACAAGAAATAATAATAATATAATATAAAATAAAATTATAGAATATATTCTATAATTTTATAGTAGTAAGGGTGAGAATATGGTTAAAGATACAAATAAAGCTTTAAGAAATTCTGTTATTTATTCTGTTTATGTTAGAAATTACGGAGAGAATGGAAGCTTTAAAGATGTTGAAGAAGATTTGGAAAGAATAGAAAAATTGGAGTTGATATAATTTGGCTTATGCCAATACATCCAATTGGGGTAAAAAATAAAAAAGGTTCTTTAGGATGTCCGTATGCAATTAAAAACTATAGGGAAGTAAATCCAGAGTATGGAACTTTAGAGGATTTTAAAAGTTTAATAAATTCAATTCATAGCTTAGGAATGAAATGTATTATAGATGTAGTTTATCATCATACTTCTCCAGATTCATATTTATTAGAAGCTTTTCCTGAATATTTTTATAGAAAATCTAACGGCAGTCTTGGAAATAAAGTTGGAGATTGGACAGACATAATAGATTTAGATTATAGAAATAAGGAGTTATGGGATTATCTAATAGAGAGTTTAAAATATTGGGTAAGTCTAGGTGTAGATGGATTTAGGTGTGATGTGGCTTCTTTAATTCCATTAGAGTTTTGGATTAAAGCTAGAGAAGAGGTTTCAAAAATAAATAAGAATACAATATGGCTTGCAGAATCAGTTCACCATAGTTTTTTAAGAGAAATCAGAAAGGCTGGATTTATAGCTCATAGTGATGGTGAATTATATGAAGCCTTTGATATTTGTTATGATTATGATGTAAATGAAGAATTTATTGCTTACTTAGATAGAAGGGGAACTTTAGAAAGTTATATAGAAAAAGTAAGACAACAAGAAGTTATATATCCAGAGAACTATATAAAATTAAGATTTTTAGAAAACCATGACCAACCAAGAATAGCTAGCAAAGTTAAGGATTTTGAATTACTAAAGGTTTGGACAGGACTTTTATATTTTCAAAAAGGAACTACATTGATTTATAATGGACAAGAATCCTTGGAAAGTCATACACCAAGTTTGTTTGATATAGACAAAATTAATCTGAAAAATCAAAATCAAAAATTAGTAGAATTAATGCAAAAATTATACGAAATAAAACAAATGGACATAGTTAGAGAAGGATATTATGACATAAAGACAATACCTAATAGTGAAATTGTAGTTCTTTCATATGAATTACAAAATGAAAAGTTAATTGGAATTTTTAATTTAAGTGAAAACACTTATGAAGTAAATGTAAACTTAAAGGATGGAAAATATTTAAACCTTATAGATAATGAAGATGTCTATATATTAAATGGTAAAGTTAAAATAAATAAAAATGCCTTTATACTTAAAGAAATTTAGAGTTAAATTTAAAGTAGCTAGTATTCATTAGATATAAGATCATAAAAAAATATAGGTGGTTTGTCCACCTATATTTTTTATATTAATTTTACAATGATTTAGTAAGATCTAAATAAATAAAATTTTCATCTCTAAGATAATAATTAATAAAAGATCATAATTTAATACTAATTATGCCTTTATTTGAAGTATACTAAATTAATAAAATAAATCTTAATTGAAAGTATAGCTTAGAATTAAAAATAGGATTTAAAAGTAATATTTATAACTATTGCTTTAAGATTAATTTAAGGTAAAAATGATATTATTTACTCAATTAAATACTAGGAGGAGTAATTATGAGTAAAAAGATTATAGCGATTCTTTCTATAATGGCTATATTAACAACTGTTACAGGTTGTACAAGTAAAAATAGTACATCTAATGACAATTCTACTATATCAAGTGAAAATGTTGAAAAAGTAGATACTAATATTGTTTTAGGAGATACCATTTCAGTTGAAGGTAATGGAGTTGTAGTTGAAAATAATAAGATTACAATAAGTTCTGCAGGAACTTACGGTATATCAGGAACTTTAAAGGATGGTCAAATAATAGTTGATGCAGGTGATGAGGATAATGTTAAATTAGTTTTAAATGGAGCTAATATATCATGTTCTAATAGTTCCCCTATTTATATAAAAAATGTTAAAAATGCATATTTAGTTTTAGCTGATGGCAGTGAAAATGTTGTTACAGACGGAGAAAACTATGTGTTTGAAGATGAAACTACTGATGAACCAAATGCAACCATATTTAGTAAAGATGATTTATTTATTAGTGGTACTGGTAAGATAACAGTTAATTCTAACTATAATAATGCTATTACTAGTAAAGATGATTTAGAAATAGAAAATGCTAATATAAATATAATTTCAGTAGCTGATGGTCTAAGAGGAAAGGATTCTATTACTATTACTAGTGGTGATATTAATATAAATGCTTCTGGAGATGGTATGAAATCCAATAATTCTGAAGATGCCGAAAAAGGTTATGTATTAATTAAAGGTGGAAATATAAACATAACATCTGGAGAAGATGGAATACAAGCTGAAACTAGTGCAACTATTATTGGAGGAGACTTAACTATAAATTCTGGCGGGGGTAGTGAAAATAGCAGTAAATCTAGTAGTACATGGGGAAGTTGGGGGAAACCAATGGACTTTGGAAGTAATACAAATGCTACTGAAGATGATACCCCAAGTGCAAAAGCTATAAAGGGAAGTACATTAGTTAAAATAGATGGAGGAAATATAAATATAGATTCTTCAGACGACTCAATACATTCTAATGGAAATGTTGAAATTAATGGGGGAAATATAAATATTTCTTCAGGAGATGATGGAATTCATGGAGATTCCACTATAGATATAAATTCTGGAGAAATTAATATAACTAAATCTTATGAAGGAATTGAAGCAGAAATAATAAATATTAATGATGGAAATATTAAAGTAGTAGCAAGTGATGACGGAATTAATGCAGCTGGAGGTAATGACGGATCAGCTATAAATGGTAGACCAGGTCAAAATAATTTTTCTTCATCATCAAATGCTTCAATTAATTTTAATGGTGGTAGAGTGGTTGTAGATGCAAGTGGAGATGGATTAGATGCTAATGGTTCTATATATATGAATGGTGGAACAGTTATAGTAAATGGCCCAGAAGACAATGGAAATGGGGCATTAGATTATGATGGAAAGTTTGAAATTTCTGGAGGACTATTAATTGCAGCAGGAAGTTCAGGAATGGCTCAATCACCAAGTGATACTTCAAAGCAAAATTCAATTAATGTATTTACTTCAGTTTCAGCAAATACATTACTTCATATTGAAGATGAAAGTGGAAATGAGTTAATTACATTTTCACCTAGTAAGTCAGTAAGTTCTATTGTTATATCATCAGAAAATATAAAAACAGGAACAACTTATAAGGTTTATACTGGTGGAGAATCAACAGGAACAGCAACTGATGGATTATATTCAGAAGGAAGTTATTCAGGAGGAACAGAGGGAGATAGCTTTACAATATCTAGTACAGTTACTAATGTAGGAGGAAGTGCTGGTGGATTTGGTGGCCAAGGAGGCGGAAGAATGCCAGGGCAAAGAGGTGAAATGCCTTCAAGACCTTAGTTAAATAAGAATTAATAGTAAGGAATATTACAAAATATATATAAGTAATTTTTTTGTAATATTCCTTTTATATTTATATGTTAAAATTAGTAAAATAATTAGATAAATAGGGGATGATGATAATATATAAAAGAGTTATTTATTTTGTTATTGAAATATTTTTATTAACTACTTTTTTTCTTGGATGTGGGAGTCTAAGTAATAAAAATGATAAAAGCAAAGTAGATGTTCCAACAGGAATTGAAACAATCACAGAAATTAAGCCATTAGAGGCTAATGTTAATGAAGAAACTTGGATAGGAGTAGATGTTGCAACTCTTAACTATGCATCAGAGGATAGAATAGTTTTTCATGGAAATTTTGGGCTTTTTATTTATGATTTAAATAGCGAAAAAATCATTAGAGGAATTGATGTTAAATCTATAGGTTGTGGTTCTACACAGGGAGATAATGTATGTGTAGTTGCTGTTAACAAGGATGGAAATATAATATCACTTCATCCTTCTAGTAGTGAAGATATGTATATATATAATGTTGAAAAAAACACATTAATAAAGACTAAATATGAAAAGTTAGATGATAAACTTGAAACATTACCAATGGATGAATCATATTATACATACGATGAAGAATATACTTACTCTTATATAAAGCTAATTGATGGACAAACTAGTTATTTAAAAACGCCTCAATCTAACATGGCTATAGACATGCAATATATAAAAGATGATAAAGTATATGATATCTTTAAATAGAGCTATATATTTAATAACAATGTTTGGAATATGTAATTTTAGAAGGGCCTAGTAATGACCCTTCTAAAATTTTTATTTAGTATTGAAGGAATAAGTGAAGATGACTTAATAAATACTGTTTATGAAAAAGTATTTAAATATAAATAGAAAAATTAATTAAAAATAACTTTTCAAGAGAAGAAATTAAGCAAGGCATAGATATTTTAATAGAAGAATAAATAGATAAATTTATAATTTATTATTTTTAATTTAAAAAGTGCATTTTAAATAAGGAAATGTTTTGGTGAACTCCTTATAAGAGGATGTAGTAGATTTGCTTTTACACAAATCTTCCTACATCCTCAGTTTTGCTAAATAATTATTTAATTCTTTCATTTTTCATTTTTTCATTCTTTAATTATATCTAGTTATATACTTTTTCTTCAAATCCAGCAAAGTTTAGAGAAATATTTAAGTTTCCATTTTTACATCTTAATTCATCAATAAATTTCTTTTGATTAGCATCAAGCTTCATTTCAATTATATAATGGATTTCAAAAAGAGAACCAAAATCTCTAGTTTTAATAGTTTGAATCTTCCATGAGTTTGTGTACTTGTCCAATATTTCATCAAATATTCCATCATAATTTAAATCTTCAGGAATTGTTATTTTAAGCTTTGAAGTTTTAGTTTTAGGCATAGCAAACTTTGTTGCATCTAATACTATTGTTAAAGCGCAAAGAACTATAGTAAATATAAAGGCGTATCCAATATACCCCATACCACAAGTTAATCCAACTGCTAAAGTAAAAAATACATAAGTTATATCCTTTGGATCTCCAGGGGCACTTCTAAAACGAATAATTGAAAAGGCGCCAGCTAAGCTAAAGGCTCTTGCTACATTATTACCTACTAAAAGTATAATAATTGATATTATAACTGGTAACATTATTAATGTTACAGTAAAACTAGGAGTATATCCTTCCTTTTTATGAGTTCTCATATATGCAAGGCTAATAATTAATCCTAACACAATTGATGATGTAATAATAATTAAAGCATTTAATAAAGTAAATGATTCCCCATTAGTTGATGTTATTATAGTTTCTAGCATATGCTTCTCCTCCTTATGTCATAAGTTTTATTTAAACAGTAACTCTTATATTCATTTCCATATTTAGAAAAGTGAGTACTGTATATTTTAAATTCAGAAAGCACTTTAGTTAACCAAATTGGTATGGCACCTAATATTTTAACTTCCATAAGATAATAACCCTTTGGAAGTATTTCATCACCATAGCTACCCATTTTAAGAGATAAATTATCACGTCTACTTATTATATTTGAATCAAAAGTAATTCTAAAATCCTTATCATTTTTTCCAAAGAAAGCTTTTCTACTATAGCTTATAAATACTTTAGGTGAGACATTATTATTAGCTAAATAGTATTCTATTTCATCTAAAACTTGATTATTTAAATAATCCATGGAATCTGGCCTTTTTCTATATTTTAAAAACATGTCTGCTTCCTTTAGTGTTAATGTTGCTCTTCTTTTATTCACAATCCCATTGATTTTTTTCTTAAGTTCTAAGAATACTTTATCATTTTCATCTATAGGTGATTTATAGCTTCTTAATCTAAGCTTTTCTTTATAGTAGGGTTTATTGATTGAATGTCTTATTACTTGATTATCATGGGTATCATAGTAAATACTATAAATGCTGTAGTTGTTTCCATTTTTACAATATTTATCTGGATTCATATATTCACATAAAATAGGTAAAAGTGATTTATATTGACTTTCACTTAATATGAATTTCTTTTCAAATCTTTTAAATGCTTTTATTGCCATATAATTACCTCCTATTAATTTTCTTCTTGAGGTAATTATATAAACTCAAGCTTAAATAAATCTTAAATTTATAAAACTTTATTTTAAAAATATATTATTTACTTTATAGAAATAGTAAAATAGAGTTAGTGCTTATTTTATTGAACTTAATGTAATCGATATAATAATTATTTATGGGGGAATACAAATGAAAGAATGCCATTATGAGATAGATGAAGAAAATATATTTGTTAATGATGTATCAAGACAAAATTATTTAAGATTATTAGCAAAACAATATCCAACTATAGCAGAAGCCTCAACAGAAATAATAAATCTTGAAGCAATTTTAAATTTACCAAAGGGAACTGAACATTTTTTAAGTGATATACATGGGGAATATGAACCTTTTATACATGTATTAAGAAATGGATCAGGAGTAGTAAAAAGAAAGATAGAAGATATTTTTGGAAATTCACTTATGGAAAGTGAAAAAAAGAGTCTTGCAACTTTAGTTTACTATCCAGAGCAAAAATTAGAAATTGTATTAAAGGAAGAAAAAAATATTGATGATTGGTACAAGATAACTTTATATAGGTTAATAGAATTATGCAGATTTGTATCATTAAAATATACAAGATCAAAGGTAAGAAAAGCACTTCCAAAGGATTTTTCTTATGTTATTGAAGAATTACTTCATGAGCAAGTAAGTGAAATAGATAAACAACAATATTATGATAAAATAATTACCACAATTATAGAAATTAATAGAGCAAATGAATTTATTATTGCTTTATCTAAACTTATTCAAAGGCTAGTCATAGATAGGCTTCATATATTAGGAGATATTTATGATAGGGGGCCTAGACCAGATATAATATTAGACACTCTTATTGATTATCATTCAGTAGATATTCAATGGGGAAACCATGATATTTTATGGATGGGAGCTGCAGCTGGTTCAAGAGTAAGTATGGCAAATGTTTTAAGAATTTCAGCAAGATATTCTAACCTTGATATAATCGAGGATATATATGGCATTAATATGTTACCTTTAGCTACCTTCGCAATGAAGTATTATCATGATGATCCTTGTAAGAACTTTATTCCAAAGGAATATGATAATAATTCAGAAATAGAGTTAATAGCTAAGATGCATAAAGCCATAACTATAATTCAATTTAAGCTTGAATATGAAGCTATAAGCAGAAATCCAGAGTTTAATATGGAACATAGATTGTTATTAAATAAAATAGATTTTGAAAAAGGGACTATTAAGATAAAAGATAAACTATATAATCTTAATGATAAAAGTTTTCCAACTATAGATAGAAATAATCCATTTAAACTTACTAGAGATGAGGAGATGTTAATTGAAAAAATTGAGTCCTCTTTTCTTAATAGTGAAAAGCTACAAAGGCATACAGCTTTCTTATTTGAAAAGGGAACTATATACTTAAAATATAATGATAGCTTATTATTTCATGGGTGTATACCATTAAATTCTGATAAGTCTTTTGCAAGTATGAAAATACAAGGAAAGTATTACAAGGGCAAGGATCTTTTAGATAAATTTGAGATATTAGTAAGAGAAGGATACTTTAGCAAAAGAGATACTAAAGAAAAGGAATATGGAATGGATATAATGTGGTATCTTTGGACTGGATCTAAATCATCATTATTTGGAAAGGATGAAATGACAACTTTTGAGAGGTATTTTATAGATGATAAGAATACTCATATAGAGCATAAGAATGCTTATTATAAATGGAGAGATGAGGAAGAAGTATGTAGAAATATTTTAAGAGAGTTTGGTATTGAATCAAATGAAGGAAGAATAATAAATGGACATGTTCCAGTAAAAAATAAAAATGGAGAAAGTCCAATTAAAGCTAATGGCAAGCTAATAGTAATAGATGGTGGGTTTTCAAAAGCATATAGAAGTCATACAGGAATAGCAGGATACACTTTAATATATAATTCTTATGGATTACAGTTAGTAGCTCACGAGCCCTTTGATTCTACAGAAGAAGCTATTGTAAAAGAAAAGGATATATTATCTACAACTTTGGTAGTTGAGAAAAAGCTAGAAAGAAAGAGAGTAGTAGATACAGATATCGGACTAGAATTAAAAAAACAAATAAAGGATTTAAAAATGCTTCTAACAGCATATAGAAAAGGATTAATTAAATAATAAATAATATAATAATAATTTTAAATAAGCTCATAAGGTTAGTGATTTTAAACTAATATAAAAGGGGCATTTTACTTATATTGATAGTAATATACCACTATAGTAAAATAATGGTATGGATAATAAGATAAAGAGGTGAGCTTTTATGAAGAAGTTATTAATTTATTTATTATTTTCTACACTTTTATTAACTGCTTGTTCATTAAATAAGTCAGATAATGTAGAAAACACAGTTGAT
>Ga0129315_1000513_pt1 | contig 30353 bp, 24 predicted proteins | sample Cm827metagenome_FD_94432 | JGI IMG/M metagenome (GOLD analysis project Ga0129315, IMG submission 94432) | Eastern black-and-white colobus group fecal microbial communities from Wisconsin, USA - Cm827 metagenome | ecosystem: Host-associated > Mammals > Digestive system > Large intestine > Fecal... | reverse complement strand
CTCCGTCCACTCCGTTTCCGACAGCGTCACCCCGTAAATCGTCGGCGTGAATCCGCGAATCTTTTTGTTGTGTACGAGCAGGTTTTCATCCTCAAACAGCGGCACCGTCACCGGATGCTCCAGCGCGATTTCCTGCAAGGCCGTGTAGATTTCCCGCCGTGACTCGACGGTCGTCGCATTCGGGATTTGATTAATCAAGGCCTGCGCCGCGATATTGCTGAAACCGATATGATTTTCCTTGTTAATCGTGCCGCGGTCGTCATTGCTCATCCACTCCGTCAAGAGCCGCGACGGATCCATCGTCGACAGGCCGCGGGTGTGGATTGCGATTTCATAATCGCCGTCACGCATTGCTTTTTTGTAGGCCGCGCCGTCGAGTATCTGAATATTCGCTTCGATACCGACAGCGGCGAGCTCCGCCTGAATCCATTCCGCAATCTCTTTGTACGGATACCGTTCCGTACCGTACTGCGGTACCAGGAACCGTACCCGCACCGGGGCTTCGCCGACCGCCTCTTTCACCAAGGCCCGCGCCCGTTCCACATCATAAATCGGCTCGACGACCTTGCCGAACGAGCTGGCGCTGTTAATCAAGTTGCGCGTCGGCACCGCATAGTCATAAAAGTACTGGCTCGTAATCGCCTTGCGGTCAATCGCCAGCGAAATCGCCTGCTTCAAGCGTTCATCCGCAAGCGGCCCTTCATCGCCGCGTATCGTCAGATAATGGGTAATCGTCATTTTGTTGGACACCAGCGCAAACTGCTCGTCTTTGACCAGCTCATTGGCCAGTGCCGGCGTCAACGCGCCCAAGTCGACCACGCCCATAATTTCTCCGGACTTGAGTGCCGAAAAACGCGTTTCCGGTGTCGGAATCACCCGCACGCGGATGGTTTTCGCTTTGGCTTTTTCGCCCCAATAATCGTCAAAGCGCTCAATCACGCAGTATTGGTTCGGCACGACCTCTTTCACTTTGAACGGGCCCGTCCCCTGTGCCAAGCCGGTGAAATCGCCCGTCTTGGGATCCAGGCATTTCGGGCTGAACATCGCCGAGCTCCACGACGCCATCATGTACGGCAGCGTCGGCATCGAATCGGCAAAGGTCAGCCGCAGCGTATACTCGTCGACCACTTCCCATTTTTCAAGCGACGGATACATCTTTTCGAGCGACGTCCCGTAAAACGGCGACGTCTTGTATCCCATCACGGCCCAGCGGTCGAAATTTGCCACCACTGCCGCCGCATTGAACGGCTCGCCGTCATGGAATTTCACACCTTGCCGCAAGGTAAATACCCACACCTTGCCGTCATTTTCCGAGCGCCATTCCGTCGCCAATGCCGGTTTCGGTTCGCCGTCGTTACCGAGTGCGACCAGCGGCTCCCACACCTGCAAAATCGAACTGGTAAAATACGGGTCTTTCACCCCCGGTGCCAAGTCACGCGCCGCCGCCAGCACAATCTCATTGTCACCGCCGGTCGGTGTCGCCGTACTCCCGCACCCCGTGAGCAAGAGCATCATCGCCGCAATGGCCGCCATGAGTGCTCCCCATACCGTACTCCGTCTACTGCTGCTCATACCGTCTCCTTTCTGCAAATTCATAAAATCTGCTGACACACATTATAAAAACAGATAGCTGCACTCGCGAGTGCAGCTATCATGACCGCCATTAGAAATGAATCGTGGCAGAGAATGTAAATGTACGCGGCAAGGACAAGTACACTTGATTTCCGCGCGAAACCATCCAGTAGTCCTTGTCAAATACGTTGTTGCACATCAACGACAAATCCATCGGATTGCCTGCAATTTCCGTCTTATGCGTTACGCCCAAATCGAACACCGTGTATCCCGGTGCCCACATGGCTTCATTTTTAATCGGCGATCTGCCGGTATAAATCGCACGACCGAGGATACTCCAGTCTTCGTTCGGATTGTATTCCAAACCGACGACAGCCGTCCACTCCGAAATACCGTTGACCGACTTGCCTTCCGCCGGATTTTGTTTCGTGATGACTTTGTTCGTTTTCGGGTCGATGACATGCTTTATGATTTTATTTCCTTCATTATCAAGCTTAAAGCTCCCGTCTGCTTTCGTTTCATAAACGACCTTGCCCTTCGCGGCCTTGTCAACCACTTCCGACAACTTTTCCTGCGTCGCACTCATCTTGGAGACACCGAAAATGATGTTCCATTTATCCGTCAGTTTACCGTTGGCACTGAACTCAAAGCCCTTGTGATGCGCTTCGCCGTCCACCGTCTGGAACGGTTTTTCATATCCCGGTTTATAGAGCGACATCAAGTTGTCTTGCTTGATGTCATAGTACGCCAGCGTATACAACAAATTATCCGCTTTGTATTTCACACCGAACTCATTTTGTTTCGTCTTGAGCGGCGGCATCACATCGCCCGAGTTTTCAAAGGTCGTATTGACGCCGACACCGCAGTCGAAGTTTTCCGAGTGGCTGAAATAAATCGAAGAGTTTTCCGTCGGATGATAAATGATACCGTACAACGGTGCCGTATCCTTAGTGACTACGGTATCAATCCCTTTCAGATTCGTGGTCTGACCGTTCCATTGGTAGCTCCGCGATGTGGCCTCATGACGATGTACACCGAGTACTACGTCCCAGTTGTTGTAGCTCATATAGTCTACTGCCGAAATACTCTTCACACGTGTTTTGTTATTCCAACGGCTGTTCACATAGGCCAGTGTTTCATAGTAACGTTCCGGTAAGGTTTCAGACAAAGTAATCCCGTCACGCAAGCTGCCTGTGCCGATTTTGAATGCTTTGTTCTCATCCGCCCGATTCCCCGTGTCATAGGCGCTCTTCCGATTGCGCCACGCCTGATTGTACGACACGGTGAGGTCGTGTTTCACATCACCCGTTTGGAAATGTGCCACACTGCCCAACTGCCAATAATAGAACTCTTGCGGAGTAACGCCGGCCTTCGCCGTTACGTCAAACGTGCCGTCTTGTCTCAACGTGTAACCGCTGCCGCCGTTTGCCATCATATGACGATCCAGGTTGTTACGCTGCATGCCGAAATTGAAGAACACGTCAAAGTTTTCGTTCAATTTCTGGTCATGGTTGAACGTGAGCAACCAACCGTGCGTCCCTTTTTTCATACCGTCAAAACTGAAGTCGGAATCACCGCTCGGCACTTGCGGCAACGTCTTCACATCACCGCCGAGAATAAACCAGCGCAACCCGCCCTGAATCATCATGTTACGATAGCCGACAAACAGGTTGTCTTTCATCGTTTCCGTCGTCCGGTCAATGTTGGCAAAAATGCCCTGCCCGTTCAGCTTCGTATTTTTTACGGACGTTTTACCGTTCAGGTTTTCCGTCATAATGCGAACGCCCCACTCCTTGTTCTCGCCGAAGCGTTCACCCCAATCGATATACTCCCCGAACAACCCGCGCCCTGAAATCGTTTGCGTGTAGTTCAGCACACCTTCATCCGGAGCAACTTTGGATTTCACACTGACAATACCGCCCGGATTAGTTGTTTCGTACTGTACCCCCGTACCGTAAATCCCGATATTCGGGCCGGATACCAACTCCAGCGATTCAATCGGAAACAACGGCGTATTAAACTGAGTAAATACGCCCGGTACGTTATTGACATAGAAATTCGTCCCGTTCGTACGGAATCCGCGGAAGAAGAAGTCCCCGTGCAAAATCGAACCCGACTGACGAACCGACGGCGAGTTGGCCAACAACGCATCCATCGGCTTATCCGGCGCCGTAAACGTCGTCATCGCTTTTTCCGTAAAATTCATCTGCGTAAACGGCACATCCAACGCATCTTTATCTGCTAAAAACCCGGTCTGAGATTTCGTATACACAAAACTCCCCGGCAATACTTCACGAATCGCATCACGTTCACCGATAACCACCACCGGTGCCAACGAATGCATGTCTTCCGCCGCTTGTGCTGCCATGCTCGGCATCCCGCCGAGAGCCGCCAGTCCGACTGCGGTCAGGACGGCGAGTGTCAATTGTTTTTTCATTGTGATATTCCTCATTTCCCTCATTATCAGAAGTTGAATTTCGCAGATACGACAAAGGTGCGCGGCCAGGAGAGACCGAAGGTCGTCGAGCCGCCGCGACCCATCCAGTAGCTCTTGTCAAAGAGGTTGTACACCATCGCATGGACTTCGACCGGCTGTTCGCCGACGGCCGTGCGCCAGTTCGCCCCCAAGTCCACCGTCGTATAGCCCGGCAACGTGCCGCCGTTGTCGTTAATCTTCGTGCTGCCGTTGTACATCAGGCGGCCGATGATATCGAGATTGTCCGATGCTTCATAGGTCAGTCCCAGTACCGCGGAGAAGTCCGCCACACCGTGGACATACCAGCCGTCTTTCGCGCCTTTGGATGTCTTGGCGCGTTCCGCATCCATCTTCAAGAACCCGCCGGTGACCGTCAGACGATCCGTCAATTTACCGTTGACCGACACTTCCAAACCTTTGAAAATATTTTCGCCGTCGGACAATTGATACAGTCCGTCCGCTTTTTGTACATCAATCATGTTGCCGTCATTCGTGTGGAAATACGCCACGGTGCCGAGCCAGTTGCCGGCATCATACTTCACGCCGACTTCCTTGATGGTCTGTTTAACCGGTGCAATCATCTCACCGTCATTTTTGTATTTCGAACCGGATACCTGACGGCCGCGGGAAATATTTTTCGCGTAGCTGCCGTAAATCGACAGTTGTTCTGTCGGATGATAGACCAGACCATACGCCGGCAAGTTGTCAGAAGACGTGAAGGATTCTGATGCACCACGATAATCCGCTTTGCGATGCGACCAGCCGAGCAAGATGTCAAAATCACCGACCGTCATCATGTCGTTGATGACGAGCGATTCATTGTATTCTTTATAGCTCAACGGACGCTCGTTCCCTGTCGGCAACGGGTAATACCCTTTCAAGAAGCGAATACCTTCATACAATCCGCCACCAATCAAACCATAGTCATTTTCCATGACCGGCTTACCGTTTTTCATTTTCGTTGTGCCGTCAGGATTTTTGGCCTCGCGCTGCGGATTGTAATTCTTTTTCCAATACGCCATGTACGATTTATCATAAGCGACAACCATTCGGTGCCCAATCTCGCCGGTCTTAAACTCCCCACGAACCCCCAGCTGAAAATAGTTGTTCGTCGATTTTTCGTTCATCAGGTTAGACACATTAGAAACCAAATAGCTTCCATCGGCCGCTTTCTTTTCTGCAAAGCTGCTGCTTTCATCAAAGCTCAGGTTGGCGTTGTTGTTATACTTGTAGCCACTCCAAGTCGCCGCGCCGGCATTGACAAAGGCCGTCCAGTTGTCAGACAAATCTTGCTCGTGATTGAGCGTCGTCACCCACCAGTGCGCCCACTTGGTTTCTTCCGGGAAGTCGTATGCCATGCTGTGATTCGGTGCTTTCGGCATATGGGTTTCCTTGAATGAAAACCAACGTTGCGAGCCGTCGACCCGCAGGTCGATATGACCCGCAAAGAGATTCGTCCGGCTGTTTACGCCGCGGTGGTCGATATTGAGTCCGACGGTCTTTTCCGTCTTGCCGGAATGTTCCAACGCGAGCTTGCCGTCGAGCCAGCCGGCCGTCAGACGGGCGCCCCATTCGTTATGATCGCCGAAGCGTTCGCCGATATCGAGATAGGTGCCGATATTTTTCTTGCTCGTATAGTTGAGCGTGAGCGAACGTACCGGTGTATCCGTCGCGCGCTTGGAAATGGCATTGACCATCCCCGGCGCCGCGCTCTTACCGCCGTTCGTCCCGTTCGACGAGGCCTGCGTACCGTTGAGTACCGTCGCCGCGCCGACCGCCATATCGAGCCGTTCAATCATATGGTTCGGCGCCGTGCGGAACTGCGAAAAGAGACTCGGCACACCGTTGAAATACATATGCGTCCCGTTCATGTTGACCCCGCGCACGGAAAAATCCGAGTACATCGGCGACGAGCTCGACGACCGTACCGACGGGATATTTACCAATACCTGCTGCAACGGCAACGCCGGCGTCGCATAATCATTGATCGCCTTTTCCGTCACACTCACCTGCGTAAACGGTACATCCATGACATCCGCCGTGCCGAGCAAACCGACACGCGAATTTTCATAGACATAGCCGCCGGCCTGCACATCCCGCTCCGCCGTCACAAATACGGGATCGAGCGTCTGCAAGTCTACCGCCGCCGCAGCCCCCGGCACCGCCAGCGCCGCCGCTACGACCAGCCACAAATAGTTTTTCACTGTACCACTCCTTTGAACTAAAAAAACAAAATACCGTCATGGCCGTATTGTTTCTGCAGGAGTGGCGATTTCCCCGTGTGTGTTTCCTCGTTTCCACACCACCTGTCGTCACCGCTCCGCTTATTACGATAAGCAATAAGCATTACGATAAGTAATAATCAGATTCAATACGCCAGTTTGATTATAATCGTTTTTTTCATACAATAGTCAAGTTTTCTTTTATTAACAATCTGCATGCATTGTCACTATTTCCGCATCTGTTCATCAAAATCACATACGGACGCCCCCTCATTTATCGTTTTCTTTTCATTTTTCGGGTAGCGTTACACACATGCTTTCCCTTATCCTCCCTGTGCAGCGACAGCGACTGCACACGCCGGCAGCGTCGTTTTGCCGCGCGCGGAATGGACTTATACAGGCGGATATGATAAAATATACCAGTTAATAGAGAGGTGCACATGGACGAGGTCACGATTTCCATACATTCATTACAACGCGATGGACACGGCGACGATGAGCGCATGCAATTGGTCACGAAGGGCACGTATGAAGAATGCGACGACCTTCGTATTTTGCGTTATGACGAAACGGAGTTGACCGGCATGGAGGGCACCCGGACCACGATCGAACTGCGACCGGATGCGGTAGCGCTGATTCGCACGGGTACGGTGCTGATGCGACAGGAGTTTCGCCCCGGACGTACGGACGGCATGACATACCGCACATCGTACGGCGACTTGCGGCTACAGATGCATACGTACGAGATTAACGATCAGCTCCGCGACGGCAACGGTACGCTGAGGCTCCGGTATGACGTCTCGGTCACCGGCATGGATACGCGGTACCACGAACTGACGATTCACTTACGAAAGGATACGCACTGATGGAATTACGGGTAGAATTGGCACAGGCGCTCGCGGCGGCGCTCGCCCGTGCACAGGAACACGGCTCGCTCCCTGCGGGGGACTATCCCGAGCCGCAATTGGAAGAGCCGCCGCAAAAAGAGTTCGGCGACTTTGCGACGAATCTCGCCATGCAATCGGCACGCGTCGCGCGCCGCGCGCCGGCACAAATCGCCCGCGCGATTATCGATGAATTGGACTCGCCCTTGATTGAACGGGCGGAGATAGCGGGCGCGGGATTTATCAATCTGTTTCTCAAGCGCGACGCGATTTCCGATGTGCTGCGGTCGATTTTAGCGCAGGGTGACGACTACGGCAATTTGCCGGCGCATCCGGAGGACTATATCCAAGTCGAGTATGTCAGCGCGAACCCTACCGGTCCGCTGCATGTCGGGCACGGACGCGGTGCGGCCTTCGGCAGTGCGCTGGTCAACCTGCTCCGCGCGGCGGGATATCGCGTCGATACGGAATACTATATCAACGATGCGGGCAATCAGATTGACCTGCTCGGCATGTCGATTGATTTGCGTTATCGTGAATTGCTGGGCGAAACGGTAGATATCCCGGACAACGCCTATCGCGGCGCCGATATCATCGCCACCGCGCAAGCCATCATCGACGCGGACGGCGACCGCTACCTGCAAGAGCCGGAAGACGTGCGACGCGATACGTTCAAGGAAATCGGTCTGCGTGCCAAATTGGCCGCCCTCAAAGAGGATTTGGCGGCGTTTCATGTAGAATTCGACCGCTGGTTCAGCGAGCGCACACTCCACCCCGATGCCGTCCAACAGGCCTGCGACGAACTCATCGCCCGCGGCACGGCCTACTACGAAAACGGCGCACTGTGGCTGCGGACGACCGACTTCGGTGACGACAAGGATCGCGTCATCATCCGCGACAACGGCGTCGGCACCTATTTCGCCTCCGACATCGCCTATCATCGCAATAAGTATGAACGCGGGTACGGCGAGATGATTAATATCTGGGGCGCCGACCATCACGGCTACGTCGCCCGCGTCAAAGCCGCCATGACGGCACTGGGCTATGATGCGGACAAACTGGACATCCTGCTCTTGCAGATGGTCAATCTGCTCCGCGGCGGCGAGCAGGTAAAGATGAGCAAGCGGACGGGCAATGCCGTCACCTTGAACGAATTGATGGAAGAAGTCGGCACGGATGCGGCGCGCTATTTCTTCATCATGCGTTCACTCGACAGCCAGCTCGATTTTGATATCGATTTGGCCAAGTCCCGCAGCAACGACAATCCCGTCTACTACATCCAGTACGCACACGCACGGATTCACAGCATTTATCGGCAAGTCGCCGAAGCAGGCATCACCTACGGCAATTGGGAACAGACGGATTTCACCCTGCTCACGTCGGATATCGAGCTGGCACTGATTAAGAAAATGGGCGAATACCGCGACCTGGTGGCGGCCGCTGCCCGTGACCGTGCCCCGCACCGTATCGCCCGCTACCTGTACGAGCTGGCGGCGGAATTTCACTCGTTTTACCGGCAATGCCGCATCCTCGGCAGCGCCGCCGACGAGCGGGCGGCCCGTCTCGGTCTGGTCACCGCCGTGCGCCATGTCCTGGCACACGGTCTGCACATCTTGGGAATCAGCGCACCGGAGCGCATGTAAAGGAGGCATCATGAAGTACATCTTCGTAACGGGCGGCGTCGTATCGTCCCTCGGCAAAGGCATCACCGCAGCGTCTCTCGGGCGACTGCTCAAAAATCGCGGCTATCGTGTCACCATCCAAAAATTCGACCCGTACCTCAATATCGACCCGGGTACGATGAGCCCGTACCAACACGGGGAAGTATTCGTCACCGACGACGGCGCGGAAACGGACTTGGACTTGGGCCATTACGAGCGCTTTATCGATATTAATCTGAGCAAGCGCTCCAATGTGACCAGCGGCAAGATTTACCAGACGGTCATCGGCCGCGAACGCAAAGGCGACTACCTCGGCGCGACCGTACAGGTCATCCCGCATGTCACCGACGCCATCAAGGAGCAAGTCTTCCGCGTCGGCCGCGAAGTCGATGCCGATGTCGTCATCACGGAAATCGGCGGCACGGTCGGCGATATCGAAAGCCAGCCGTTCCTCGAAGCGATTCGCCAGGTCAAAAAAGATGCCGGTAAGGAAAATGTGCTCTACATCCACGTGACCCTGCTGCCCTTCATCAGTGCGTCGGGCGAACTCAAAACCAAGCCGACCCAGCACAGTGTCAAGGAAATGCGCTCCATCGGTATCCAGCCGGACATCATCGTCTGCCGCACGGAGTATCCGATTTCGCAAGATATGAAAGAAAAAATCGCGCTCTTTTGCGACGTCGATGTCGATGCCATCATCGAAAACCGCACCGCGCAGACGATTTATCAATTGCCGCTGATGCTGCAGGAAGAAGGGCTCGACCGCATCGCCATCCGCAAACTCGGCCTGGAAGACAGGCCGTGCGATATGAGCGAGTGGCAGGCGATGGTAGACCGTATCCGCCATCCGCAGGGTGAAATCAATGTCGCTCTCGTCGGCAAGTACGTCGCGCTCCATGACGCGTACCTCTCCGTCGTCGAAGCGCTCGACCACGCCGGCTACGCCGTCAATCGCAAAATCAACATCACTTGGCTCGATTCGGAAGATGTCGAGGATGCCGACAGCCTCGACGATATGTTCCGCGGAATCGAAGGCATCGTCATTCCGGGCGGTTTCGGGCCGCGCGGGATTGAGGGCAAGATTCGCACTATTCAGTACGCCCGCGAGCATCAGATTCCCTACTTGGGACTCTGTCTCGGCATGCAATGCGCCGTCATGGAATTTGCCCGCAATGTCTGCGGTCTCGCCGGCGCGACCTCGACCGAGTTCGATGCCCATGCGACGTATCCCGTCATCGATTTGATGAACGATCAGACCGATGTGGAAGAAATGGGCGGTACGATGCGACTGGGAATTTATCCGTGCAAGTTGGCGGAAGGCACGCGCTCGCGTGCCCTCTACGGCGAAGAAATCGTCTACGAACGGCATCGCCATCGCTACGAATTCAACAATGTCTATCGCAAGCAATTAACCGATGCGGGACTGGTTTTAGCAGGACTGAGCCCCGACGGTCACTTGGTCGAAGCCGTGGAAATTGAAAATCACCCCTTCTTCGTCGCCGTCCAAAGCCATCCGGAATTCAAATCAAGGCCGAACAATCCGCACCCGCTGTTTTTCGGATTCGTCGATGCCATGACCAAACGACAGTCCCGATAATACACGGCACACAAAAAGCCGGCAGCTACGCTGCCGGCTTTTTCTTGTCCGCATACGAGTCATGCACGATACCTCGTGAGCGATTACTCCTCGCTCCCGGCGACCCGCCGCAATCCCTGCAGCAAGATGACCGGTATCATCAATACGCCGAGTTGACCGGCGAACGGATACAAAATCCCGATTAATTTACCGAACCCGATTTGTGCACCGAAGTACACGACCACACCGAGTACAAAGGTGAGTGCCAAAAGCGCCGCCCCGCGCAAACCGAATCCCTGCCCCCAGTTAATCACGAGCCAAAACATCGGCGCGGCCGTCGAGTAAATCCCCAACAGCAAGACAACGGAGAAAATCAACGCCAGTACGGGCGCATTTTGTTCCGCCAAGAACAGATTCGGTACTTCGCGTACCACGACGGCATCCGGGTAGCAGAGCATCGACAGCACGATGACGATGACCGACAGCATCAGGAAGACCCCGCCGAAGATACCGCCGAGCACAGCCTCCTTCTTGCTGTTGGCACGCGTCCCGAGCCCGCTCAAAAACGGTATCCCGCCCAAAATCATGCACGCCGCATAGAGCAGTCCGCTGAACCAGGCCGTATCCAATATCGCGTACTCACCGAACCACCAGCCCGCCGTCGCGCGCATCTGCCAAAACGCATCCGTCTGCGCGGCGGTCAGCTCCGCCGGCCAGCCGCCCGCATTGGCCAAGGTGAGCACCCCGATGAGGATGGTAAACACCGTAATGACCGGACCGATCATGCCCACGACGTCGACCAAGTGACGCAAGCCCAAGAGCACGGTCACCACGCACAAAACCGCCATGGCGATTTTGCCGATTTCCGGCGATACGCCGAAATACTCGCCCGTAACGGCACCCGTCCCCGCTACCATGACGGACACGACGCAAAACAGAAAGACGACGGTAAATACCTCCAGCGCCGTACCGATGTACTTCCCGCAGTAGTAGCGGAACACGCTCGTCTGGACTTCCAGCTGCATTTCATAGCCCTTGCCCATCAAGACGGCACCGAGCGCCGCAAAGAGTACCATCCCGACCAACGCGCCGACGATACCGTTCATACCGTACGCCGTGAAAAATTGTAATACTTCCTGTCCTGTCGCAAACCCCGACCCGATGGTGAACGCGATGTACGCGCCCGCCAGCTTGGTGACATTGGCCCAACTTACTCGCTCCATCATTATCCCTCTAATTCTTTCTGTGCCGCCAGCAATCGCCGCAAACACTCATCCAATTCCCGCGGTACGCGGAAGCGAACATGACGACGACCGATGCCGTCAAAATCTTCGCCCCGCTCCGCTTTGATTCCGTGTCGTAACAATAATGCATACAAATCCGTATCCTGCTCCGTATACAGAAGCACAATCGGTACCGTGTCCGTCGTCACCGACGCCTTGAGTGTCGTCAGATGCGCCAGCACGACTTGTTTATTGGCCGCTATCTTGGCCCGACTCTGCGCGATATGCTCACGGTCACCCAAGGCGATCGGGGCAATCTGCGCCGCCATCTCGGTAATCGCCATCTCCCCCGGGAGCTTCGCCATGACCGGCGCAAACTCGCGCGCAAACACCGCATACCCTGTGCGAATCCCCGCCAGACCGAACCCTTTGGACAGCGTCCGAATCACGATGACATTCGGATACTCATTGACCAAGGTAACCGCGGAATTGGCAAGCTCCATAAAATCGCCGTACGCCTCGTCCACGAGGAGATAGGTATCCTGTGCCAACGCCTGTCGCGCCAACTCCCGCAATCCGTCAATCGGAATGACTTGCCCTGTCGGATTATTCGGATTGTCCAAATAGACGATACGATGTGACGGCGTCAAACGCGCGGCAATCTCCGTCAGATTGACCTGAAAGGCTTGCGACTCGCGGAGCGCGACCGTATCGATGACCGCCCCCATCGCGCGCATGTCGCTCGTCGCCGAAGAAAACGTCGGCGCCACCGCCAGCACCTGCGTCCCGTCCTCAATCAAGAGTCGGTCCAAGTCCCAAATCATCCCCATCGAGCCGGTATGAATCGCCAGCTGCTCCGGCACAATCGTCGCCGCCGGAGCGAGATAATCGCAAATCGCTTGCCGCAGCACGGGATACGGATAACTCGGATACCCCGCCATACCGCCGAATGTGGCCGCATATACGTCCGCGGTAATACGGTCTGTGCAACCGAAGGGATTAATCCCCAACGAGCAATCCACCACGTCTGCCGGAATCACTTCATCCGGATGGATATAACTTTTCACTTCATACGATTCCATCGACTTGCGAATTTGGTATTTCATACGCCCTCCTTGTGAAATAAGGTTAAATTTCATCTATTATATCGAAACGAAAACCCGAATGCAAGAAAAAAATCATCATTATTGCATATATTTCCCGTTTTTTTCCCGCGCTTTGTCATTTTATCGAATTTGTAAATATTTTGTCTCGATTGTATCAATCACGTTGATTTTTCTTAATTTTTTCGTCAATATTTCCCTAGAAAATATAATCAAAAAACGAAACGTTTTTGATTGACTCCGATTTATTCGTCTTGGTATACTACAATCACGATTTAGAAACGATTTTGCAAAAACGTTTAACTCATTTGTTCAAACATTCATATCAAAACGATTTATTTCAGGAGGAGTAGTATCATGAACCAGCAACGTAAACAAGTCACCATCGCGGCCGCCCTCATCGGTCTCTCGCTGCTCAGCGCGGCACCTGTCGGTGCATTTACTGTCGATGACGCCATCCGCACTGCGAATGCCGCCCAGCAAAATTCCGTACAAGCCAAACAAGACGCTGCTGCTGCCAAGCAAGTCGCCGATGAAGCCAAAGGCATTGCCAGTGCAGCGCAACAGGCTGCTCGGGTCGCAGGCGAAACCGCTACCGCGGCGCAAGCAGCGGCAAACCGTGCGGAAGAAAAAGCGACCAATCTCGAGGGGCAAGTCTCGACTGCGACCGAAACGGCACGCCAAGCGGCACAGTCCGCCCAACAGGCCAGTGATAAAATCGCAGCGATAGAAGGAACAGCGGCTGCTGCCCAAGAGAAAGCCGAAGCCGCCTCTGCGCAAGCGACTACCGCCTACAACAAAGCGGAAGAAGCGGCAGCGGCCGCCGCGGATAAAGTCAGCCGCGCCGAAATGGGAAATACAATGCGCCAAATCAAGCAGGAGCGCGAGCAGGCGCTGGGCGAAATCCGCCAAGCGGCCACCGAGCAAGATCGCAATCTGAAAGAAAAAATCACTGCCAATACACAAGCCATTACACAAACGAAAACCGAATTGCAACAGTCGATTGACCGCTCCGCCGAAGCAGCACGCACGGCGATTCAAGAGCTCCGCAATGCCGGTGTCGGTGCGGACGCCGTACAATTGCGCAAAGAAATCAAGGGTAATACGAGCATGATTGACTCGAATACCCGCAGCATTGCCGCCAATGAAAACGACATCGACGCGAACAAGGCCGCCATCGCCGCCAATACCAAGGGTATTGCGACAAATAAAGCCGCGATTGACACCAACACCAAGGGCATCGCCGCCAACAAAACCGCCATTGACGCCAATACCAAAGGTATCGCCGCGAATAAAGCGGAACTCGGCGCACTCGCCCAACGGGTGATCGGGATGACCGATGAGGTCCACCGCACGGGCGCACTGAACGCCGCGCTGTCCGGGCTCAAACCGATGCAGTTCGACCCGATGGCGCCGACCCAGGTCATGGGCGCGGTCGGCACGTACGAAGGCAAACAGGGCTATGCACTGGGCGTGGCGCACTATGCCAAAGAAAGCCTGATGCTTCATGCGGGTGTGGCCTATGACGGCGACGACAAGCTCATGGGGCATGTCGGCATCACCGCCAAGATCGGCCGCGGCGGCAACCGGAGCATCCCGACGCGCTACCAAGCCGGCCCGATATCTTCCGTCTATGTCATGCAACAGGAAAATGAAGCATTACGCCGTCAAGTGGCGGAATTACAACAGGCAATGGCACAAATGCAAATGCAACTGCAGGCCTTGGCCGCACAAGCAAAATAATACGTCTCCCAACGAGTACTCTTCGGAGTACTCGTTTTTTGTTGCGCCGATCCTCTGTCTTACGCGCCGTAGACGATCCGTGCCACCACCGCACCCGCCGTGCCGATGACAATCGCGCCGATGACCGCATAGTCCGCCGCCCGCGGTACGACCGACACGGCAAAGCGTTCCCGCCCGCCGCCGAAACCGCGCAACTCCAGCGACAACGCCATCGTTTCCGAACGCGCGAGCGACTTCAGCACCAGCGGCTGAATGACCGCCGGATACATCTTCAGACGGCGGAAGAAATGCCCTTTCAGTACCAGTCCGCGACATTCCTGTGCTTCAAAAATCGCCCGATTTTCCGCCAAAAAGTCCGGCACAAAGCGTAGCGCCGCCGTAAACATAAACGCGTAGGTATAGGGTATCTTGAGCTGGGTCACCATGGCGGCCGTCAAGTCCTGCAAGCGCGTCGTCACCAGCAGGAATAAAAACACCGTCGTCATCGCCAGCATCCGCAAGCCCGTCACATAGGACGACTCGACGGAGCCGCCACCGAGGTACTGCACCACGCCCAAGACGATGGCAAACAGCACCAGCCCCGCCACCGCGCGCGCTTGTCGACAAAGGACGCCGGTCACGAACAACACCAGCAGTTCCCCCAGTACCAACGCCGCCAGCGCACTCGGTCGCGTCAGCACAATCGCCGCCACCGATACGCCCAACGTCAGGATAATTTTCGTCAACGGTACCAATCGATTCATCGTACACCTCCCGCCACCAGGCGCTGCACCACATCACTCATCCGCGGACAATACGGCGCGCCGGGCAGTTGTCGCCCGATTCGTACCGATACGGGGACGGCCAGCCCCCATGTGTCCGGCATAGTCTCTTGGGTAAATAATTGCTCCGGCGTACCGTCAAAAACGATATCGGCATCGGCCAGCACGATGACCCGATCACAATAGCCGGCGATGATTTCCATGTCGTGCGTGACGAACAGCACACCGATACCCGCTTCTTTGAGCGTGGTCAAGAGAGCCAGCAGGGTATCGCGGTCACCGCCGTCCTGCCCGCTCGTCGGTTCGTCCAAAATCAAAAACCGGGTGCGCATTGCCAGTGCCGAGGCAATCGCGACACGCTGTTTTTCCCCGCGGCTCAAATGGAGCGGATAGGCATCGCGCCGCTCCGTCAGCCGCGTCGCCGCCAGCGCCGCATCGACCCGTGCCGCGACTTCCTCGGCGGAAAGCCCTTGCAGTTGCGGGCCGAAAGCGACTTCTTCCGCCACCGTCCCGCGAAACATCTGCCGCTCCGGCTGTTGAAATACATAGCCGATATAGCGGCTACGCTCGCCGGCCGATTGGCCCGTCACCTCCTTGCCGTCATAGAGAATCCGCCCCGCCGTCGGCTGCTCCAGTCCCATGAGCAGCCGCGTCACCGTCGTCTTGCCGCTGCCGTTACGACCGGCAAACGCCACAAATTCGCCTGCTGCCAGCGACAGACTGACCTTGCGTAAAATCGGATGCCGCAGTTCATACGCGAAATCGACCTGCTCCATACTCAACATGTGACCGTCTCCTTTCCGTGCGCGATGGCGACAATCTCCTCGGCCGCCTGCGCATACGACGACGCCTCGCCGTAACCGGCATCCGCCAGCGCCAACCGCGCCGCATAGACCTCCGGCACCGCCGCCGCGTGAACCCCCGTCCGATACATCCGCGTCAGCACTTCTTCCGGTGTGCCGTCCGCCATAATTGTCCCCTCATTCATCAAAATCAACCGATCCGCCAGCGGCAATACCGCATCCAAGCGATGCTCGACCACCACGACGGTAATCCCGTCACGCCGATTCAACTCCCCGACCAATTCGTAAAACGACTGAATGCCGTCCGGGTCGAGCGCGCTGGTCGGTTCATCAAAGACCAAAATCTCCGGCTCCGTCGCCAACACCGAGGCAATCACCAATCGCTGCCGCTGGCCGCCCGACAGGCTCGCCACACTGCGGTATTCCATGCCGCGCAAGCCGACCTTCGCCAGTGCCGCCGTGCTGCGCGCCTCGATTTCCGCCGGCGTGAGTCCGCGGTTTTCCAAACTGAACGCCATTTCCTCACCGACGGTCATCGTCACCAGCTGGGCATCATAATCCGCCAATATCGTACCGACTTTGGTCGCCGTCTCGGCAATCGATTGCTGCGTCGTCGCCTGTCCGTCGATGAAGACCAGCCCGCGCTGCGTCCCGCCGTAATAATGCGGGATCGCCCCGATGAGCGCGCGCATGAGTGTCGTCTTGCCCGCTTCCGCCGGCCCCGTCACCACGACCGCCTCACCCGCTCGGACCGCCAGCCGGATATCATGCAATACATCCTGCGTACTGTCGGGGTAGCGATACGACAATGCATCCACGACGATGACACCGTCGCGGCTCGGCGCCAAACAGAGGCCGCGATGGTCGCTCTCCTCGGTCGTCGTCGGCCGATACTCACCGTGCGCGGAAAGGAGCTTGCGTGCCGGCAAGTACAGTATCGGCGTAATCGCCGCATTGACTGCCGCCACCGCGACCACCGCCGGCAACATCGCATAGAGCAGCACCGTCATCGGCAAGTCCAGCACATACACCAAAATCGTCACGAACGCACCGCCCGAGAGCAAAGTCGCGACAAATCCCGCCACTATCGGCACCAACGAAAACGACCGCCGCATCGGCACATAGTGGGCAAACAGCGCCACCGTCAACGCCCCGATCGGCTCGCTGATGAGATTGCCGTACGGGAATCCCGACTTTGACGTAAAGACCTCAATCATCGCCGCCACCAGACCGATACCCAAACACTGTCCGTACGTCGGCCGCGTCAGCAAAATCGCCACGCAATACGTTGCAATCATCCAGTTCGGAGTAAATCCCGCAAAGGACGGCGATACCATGTGCAAAATCGTCCCGATGGCCATAAGCAATGTCGCCACCGTCAACCAGCGAAACTCACCGCCCCGCTCCCTGCGAAACACGACCGTCTCCGCCGCCTGTGGTCTCAATTCTTCATTCATACCCGTCTCCTCCTTTGTCGGATACGGCAAATAAAAAAGCCCTTCGTCGTATCCATATCTGTCGATATGGGGACGAAAGGTTACCTTCCGCGGTGCCACCCCGCTTGACCCCGTACGGGATCCTCCTCTACGTACGGCCGAAGCGATACGCGCTTTTTTGATAACGGTGAAAGACACCGACGACGCCTACCCCGCACAGCGGCTCGGATCGTATCTCACGGACCCATTCCCCTCACCGTCCGGCATCGGGCTCGCACCTGCCCCGACTCGCTTTGGCCATTCGCATTGAGGATACTCTTTCCGTTCATCGATGATGACTGTAATTGAATGCATTGTAGCATATCCGTTTGCCCCTGTCAATCCCCGTTTGTTTTTTCTTGTCGAATACGTTCCGTACGTGCGGGGTCCGCACCGCCTGTCTTGCATTTTCGCCGTAAAGGCGTATACTTTTGAGTAGCCGCACGACGCATGAATCACCATTCATAAGTGTCGCTGCGAGCAAAGGAGTGATACTATGCACGAACCACACACACCTGATTCAGACCGACAGCGTCTGCTGACCTACGCCAACGGGCCGTCTCTCGAAGAGATTAACAGTACGGTCGATGTCCCCGAGGGCAAAGGCTTTTGGAGGATGCTGATTGCCTATTCCGGCCCCGGCGCGCTGGTGGCGGTCGGCTACATGGACCCGGGCAACTGGTCCACATCGATTACCGGCGGACAAAACTTCGGGTACTTATTATTATCCGTCATCTTGCTCTCCAGCCTGATTGCGATGCTGCTGCAATACATGTCCGCCAAGCTCGGCATCGTCACCCGCCACGACTTGGCGCAGGCGATTCGCGCCCATACCGGCCGCCCGCTCGGCATCGTACTGTGGATACTCACGGAGCTGGCGATTATGGCGACCGATGTCGCGGAAGTCATCGGGGCGGCGATTGCGCTCTACCTGCTGTTTGACATACCGCTGGTCATCGCGACATTCATCACCGTCTTTGATGTGCTGTTGCTGCTACTGTTGACACGCGTCGGCTTTCGCAAAATCGAAGCCCTTGTCGTCTGTCTGATTATGGTCATCTTCTTTGTCTTTATCTACCAGGTCGCCCTCTCCGATCCCCAATGGGGCGAAGTCGCCCGCGGTCTCATCCCGACGACGCGCACCTTTGCCACGGAGCCGTTCATCGGCGGACAAACGCCGCTGCTCGGCGCGCTCGGCATCATCGGCGCCACCGTCATGCCGCACAATCTGTACCTGCACTCGGCGGTCTCGCAAACGCGCAAAATCAATTACCGCGATGAAGAACGCGTCGCGGAAGCCGTGCGCTTCTCGACGTGGGATTCCAATATCCAACTGACGATGGCCTTTTTTGTCAATGCGCTCCTCTTGATTACGGGGGTGGCGGTATTCAAGACCGGCGTCGTCGAAGACCCGTCCTTTTTCGGACTGTATCAGGCCCTCTCCGACCCGTCGATGCTGAGCAACGATACCCTCATCGGCGTCGCCCAATCGGGTCTGCTCTCGACGCTGTTTGCCTTGGCGCTGCTCGCCTCCGGGCAAAACTCGACGATTACCGGTACCCTGACCGGGCAAATCATCATGGAGGGATTTATCCGCATGCGGATTCCGATGTGGATGCGCCGACTGGTCACCCGCCTGATTTCCGTCATCCCCGTCCTCATCTGCGTCGTCATGACCGAAGGCAAAGGCACCATCGCCGAACATGTCGCCTTGAATAATCTGATGAATAATTCGCAAGTCTTTCTCGCGTTTGCGTTGCCCTTTTCCATGATTCCGCTGCTGATTCTGACCGGCAGTGCCCGGGAGATGGGCACGCGCTTCAAAAACGGCCGCATCGTCCAGACGCTCGGCTGGCTCTCCGTCATCTCCCTGACCTACCTCAATCTCATCGGTCTGCCGAGCCAAATCCGCGCCTTCTTCGGTGACGATGCCGGCGCCGCCGAACTCATGACGGCCGACATGCTGGCGTACGGCTTGATTGCCGCCGTCCTCGGTCTGCTGCTTTGGACTGTCTACGAACTGTATACGCACCGTCCCGCTGTGGCGGTAAAGGAGGTCTCCGATGACAATTGACGATATCCGTACGGACATGGCATCCGACGACGACACCATTCACTGTATCCTGGTCGGCGTGGAGGACTCTCCCAGCGCTCACCGGGCATTTCGTTACGCCGTGCGGCTGGCGGTCAAGGAACAGGCCGCCCTCGTGATTGCCGGCGTCTTGGAGTACGACGATTTGAATATTTACCAAGCACTCAATCACCGTATCATGCGGGAAAAACGCGACGCGCTGGCCGCCCACCTGCGGGCCTGCCACGACGAGGCCGTACGCTGCGGCGTGACCGCCGTACGTCTCATCAGTGCGGAAGGCGACCCCGCCAAGCGAATATTACAGGACATCCTGCCGGAGGCCGAAGCGGATTTGCTCGTCATCGGTCACCGCTCGCGCAACCCGCTTGCCGCCTATTTCGGGACGACGGCCAGCGCACTGGTACAGCATTCGCCGATTTCCGTCATGGTCGTCAAATAATTGATAGCCGCACCGCATGGGCATCCATGCGGTGTTTTTTGTTTGCCGCACGACCTCACAGCGACTATCGATTTTACGCCGGCCGATGCTATAATAAGTACAATCTATTGCAAAGGAGAATCTTTATGCTCTCCCTCGGACACTGGATCGGACTCATTTGTGCCGCCTGCGCCGTCTTTGCCGCGCTGGGGACGTCGGCACGCACGCGCCGTACCGTCGACGGATTCAGCGTCGGCGGGCGCTCCGCCTCGCCCCGGCTGGTCGCCGGTGCGCTCGTCGGCACCATGCTCGGCGGCTCGGCCACCATCGGTACCGCGCAAGCCGCCGTCACAGTCGGCTTTTCCGCGTGGTGGTTCACCTGCGGCGCGACGCTCGGTTTTTTGCTGTTGGCGTGGTGCTACGCCGTGCCGCTTCGCCGCAGCGGGATGCGTACCGTCGCGGAGTACATGACCTGTCACTACGGACGGGCGGCCGGTATCGCCACCTCCGCCGTCTCCGTCCTCGGCATTTTCTTTTCGCTCGTCGCCAGCGGTCTGGCGGGCATTCACTTCATGCAGATGATGCTGCCCGTCTCCCGCGGCGGCGCGACCGTCCTCCTGCTGGCGGCCGTCGTCCTCTACGTACTGGCCGGCGGCATCAAAGGCACCGCCGTGTCCGGCCTCGTCAAGACGGTGCTGCTCTATGCGACCGTCGGCTGGGCCGGCCTGATGGCCTGCACGCTGATGGAAGTACCGCCGCTCGGCGAGATGCTTCGCGCGGTCTCTCCCGCCACGGCGGAATCGTTCGGCGGCCGTGCGCTGTCCGTCGTCATCGGCGCCGTCGTCACCCAATCCTACGCGCAGGCCGTGTACAGCGCCCGTGACACCGCAAGCGCCGTCCGCGGTGCGCTCATCGCCGCCGCTCTCTGTGCCCCCATCGGCCTGCCGCTCATCGCCATCGGTATCGCCGTCGGACAGACAATGCCCGACCTCGCACCGGTACAGGCACTGCCCTACTTCTTACTGACCGCACTCCCGCCCGTCGTCGGCGGCCTCGGTCTGGGAGCGCTCCTGCTGGCGATTATCGGCTCGATTGCCGGCCTCTCCCTCGGTGCGGCCACCTCATTTACAGTCGATATCGTCCGCGGCACGATTGGTCTGCAAAACGACCGTACCGTACTGACCGTCCTGCGCCTGTCGCTCGTCGCGATTACCGCCGCCGCCTTTGCCCTCTCCCTCTACTACTATCACTCGCAATTGCTGTACTGGAATTTTCTCTCCTTCTCGCTGCGCGGCGCGGGCCTCTTCTTTCCCTTTCTCGCCGCCATCCTCTACGGGCGCCGCTATGCGCACACACACATCACCGCCAATATCATCGTCAGCACCCTGCTCGCCATCACCGCCGCCCTCACCGACACCGCGGTGTTAAGCCCGCTCTGCCTCGGCATGACCGCCAGTCTGCTGTGGCTGGCACTGGAAATCATGTATCATCGGATTCGGTAAAGGAGACCTATGCATTCATTTATCTCATTTGCGACCCGCGTCGGGCTCTTCGGCGCCATCGCCGTCGTACTCAGCTTTTGGCAATTTCCCGTACTCTTCATGCCGGCATTTCTGACCCTCGACATCAGTGACGTCCCCGTCCTCATCGGCGGCCTGCTGGGCGGCCGGCACGCCGCGCTGGCGATTGCCGCCGTCAAAAGCACCCTCCGTCTCTTTGCCTCAAACAGCTTCGGTATCGGCGAACTGGCCAACTTCCTGCTCTCGCTGACCTACGTCACCGTCGCGCTGAGCCTGCGCCGCTACGGCCGACTTGCCTATGTCGCCGCCACCTTCGCCCTGGCCGCCGTCGCCGTCATGCTCAATTTCACCGTCCTGCTCCCCCTCTACCAAAGTGCATTCCATATCTCCGACGCACAGCTCCTCGCCCTCACGCGCGCCGCGGGCAACCGCGTCTTTACCGTGTGGGATTTTATGTGGTGGGTCATCGTCCCCTTCAACCTGATCAAAGGCCTTCTCGTCGCATTAATTGCCGTCCCCATCTACCGCCGCCTGCGCCTCCCCTTCGGCCGCGACTGCTAAGACTCCCTTCTGCAAAGATAGATTTCGGCTATCGCGACATCATATTGTCTTTCCTGTCGTTCCCGACACTGCCATACAGCCCCGACGGCAGTGTTTTGTTTTTATTCATTTTGTATAATTATTATAATCGAAAATTGGACTATTTTATACTCATTAAACGATATTGAATGATTCTTGTTATTGCCATGTTTTCTTGAAGGACACCTATACACAACATTTCAACCTGATTGTATATTTCAATTCTCTTTTACATTTACGTACTTGTATAAGTATATATGATTTTGAAAGTATTGAAAACAGATGTGTAATTGATTATAATCATAACGATAACATATCAACATGCTTGATTAAGAAAGGAAGTGGAACATTCATGTTGGTCATGCGTACATTTCGCCCGGATTCCAACGCCGCCAAAAAACAATTTGCCATCGCCTGCCTGAAGATGGATATGACAATGGCGGAGGTACTGACACGGGGGATTCAAGAGTACATCGCCACACATCACGAACCCCGCAAACGAGAATTTTTCTTACGAGGTTTCCATCATCATGATTAATCACGAATCTGTCGACATTGACAAAATCAATTTTCAAATCGAGGAGGACATCTACGCCGAGTTCAAACAACTTTGCGAAGAAAACTTTGATACCCCCTCCGCCGTGATGCGCGCCATCGTGCACGACTTCATCGAATACGCCCGCGAAAAGCACGGTGACCGCTGGTAAGACCGCTATCCCCATCCCATCCGCACACAAAAAACGGCTCACATTCGTGAGCCGTTTGCGTTTGTCTGGAGCGGGTGAAGGTAATCAAACCCTCTACATTCAGCTTGGACTAATTCTGACGACTTCCGATGCTTTCTAATAAACACATACACCAACAATAAAGCACCAACAATCACCTAGCCAAAATATCATTAATAAAGACAATCGAGAAGAAATAGACAGCCAAATAAAGCTAATAAAGAAAAGGAACACCTAACGCCTATTCTAATGAAGATACTTCAATAACTAAGTACACATGCATTAGTTGTACGTTAGGTTCTCCTAAGTATATGCTGTTTTAGATTAATCAATAAACAACTACCCCCTCGTCCCTTCTTATGTTATAACTCAGATACTTCTTATATATACTAAGTATATAACTGAGTCTCTCCATAAGTATACTCTTATATGCGACTGTCTGTGCTAGAATCCCTATCGGCTTCCTTTCACTTCTCTCCTCCTCGAGTACCATTTATCAGGATAAAGAATTAAAGAATCGCTGAGAGTCCCGTGGTTAGGGCGTTACCAATTAAATCGCGGTTTCAAGCCTCTCTTCTTGCGCTTGCTTTTCGTCTTATAGCGCGGGGCAACATTTATTTAGACTGAGTCGATGTATACGTTCTTCTTCACGCTCTCGGGAGATTACGGCGGCTATTGCAACCTCTCCTACCTGATAGAGTCCTGTCCCTAATGCCAAGTAAAACTCTTGTTTATATTTCGGGAAGGCTCCTCCCTCTGTAAGAATTTCTCCGTTATTTGCGTATACTTTTACTTCATCCCTTAGCATATAAACTCGCAAACCTGAGTCATTTTCTGACGGACGGTAGTATATTTTCAGTTCGGTTATCACTGGTGTAAAGTTGGTAGTTAGGTAGAGTATAGCAGATACGGAGCCGTCCTTTTCTCTCTCACAGTATGACGTATCCATATACGCTCGTGTCCAGTTGTCGATGTAAAAGGTCTTGAAGATTTTAGACTGGCTCATACTGCCAGCTTCTAATAGAGCAAGTTTAGGGTTCGGCGGTGTTACACACAGTACAGAACTCACATTACATACTACAAACAGAAAGGCAAACAGAATCATTTTAAGTCGCATATCGGCCACTCCTCGTCATAAAAATACACACACGTATAACTATACCATAATCATAATATTTTCAATCATTTTCAGACGAAAAGTTTGTCCTTCTTTCGATTTTTTAGAACTAATCGGATCTACCAACTCCAACTGAAATGATGTCCCCTGCGGAATATACGCATGATTTTTCGCTACATTACCGACCTCTACTCGGTTCGTCATACGTTCTCCCTGTACCGCTGTCACCGATGCTTGCTGTACCGGCTTTTGTGTTGCCATCCCCGCCACTGCCGCTTGTGCGGTAAATATATTCCCCATCAAAACTACCGCACAAAGACTTGCCACATATTTCTTCCCCACAAAACCGCCTCCATTCTTTTTAATCTTTTTTAAGTTTATCAAATTGAGTTTTGCGTGTAAAGTTCTTTCTTAGTATTTTTATAAATTATTTTTATCATTTGCAAACAAAGTATGTTTTTCTTTCCGATGCTTGCCATTATACATAAAAAACGGCTCACATTCGTGAGCCGTTTGCATTTGTCTGGAGCGGGTGAAGGGAATCGAACCCTCTACATTCAGCTTGGGAAGCTGACGTTCTACCGATGAACTACACCCGCTTATGTAGGTTATTTTATCACAACCTTGACGATTTGCCAATGCTATTTTGTGATTTCCGGTAAATCCGCCCGTCGGCTGCGTTCACGCTGCAGCGCGGCGTACGAGGCAAGCAACTCCTGCGCCGCGGCGAGTTGGCGTTCGACTTGCGCGGGTGCCGTACCGCCGTAGCTGTCACGCGCCGCGATACACGCTTCGACGGAAATCGCCGCAAGGACATCGGGCGTGAGCAGCGGACTGAGTGCCGCAAGCTCGTCCGCTGTCAAGTCGGCCAGTACCTTGCCTTGCGTAATCGCATACTGCACCGCCTCCCCGACGACGCGATGCGCTTCGCGGAACGCCAATCCTTTGCGCACCAGCCAGTCCGCCATATCGGTCGCATTGGAAAAGTCATCATCCAGTACGGCCCGCATGCGCTCGCGATTGACGGTCATCGTCCGCAAGAGGTCGCGATAGACGCGCAACGAAAACAGCAAGGTGTCAATCGTATCGAATACGCCTTCCTTGTCTTCCTGCATGTCCTTGTTGTACGCCAGCGGCAGGCCTTTGAGTGTCGTCGCCAGCGCGATGAGATGCCCGTAGACCCGACCGGTCTTGCCCCGCACCAGTTCACTGATGTCGGGGTTTTTCTTTTGCGGCATAATCGACGAACCGGTGCTGTACGCATCGGCGAGTTCGATGAATCGATACTCCGATGACGCCCACAGGATGATTTCTTCCGACAGGCGCGACAGATGCATCATGGTAATCGCCGCCATGGAGAGATACTCGAGCAGGTAGTCCCGATCGCTGACCGCGTCCATGCTGTTGCCGTAGACGGCACCGAATCCGAGCAGCTCCGCGGTACGCTGCGGCCGTGTCGGATACGTCGTCCCCGCCAGCGCCCCCGCGCCGAGCGGCGAGATGTCCGCCCCCTGCCAGCATCCTTCCAAACGCCGGAAATCGCGCGCCAGCATCCCGAAGTACGCCAACAAATGATGCCCGAGCAAAATCGGCTGGGCCCGCTGCAAGTGCGTATATCCCGGGAATACGACATCACGATAGCGCGCCGCCAGTCCCGCCAGTTCCTGCAAGAGTGCCAGCAAGGCCTCGCCGGTCTCGACAATGACCCGCCGCATGTACAGGTGCATGTCCAGCGCGACTTGGTCGTTGCGGCTGCGCGCCGTATGCAAGCGCTTGCCCGCCTCGCCGATCCGCTCGGTCAGCGCACTTTCAATATTCATATGGATATCTTCGAGCGCAACGCGAAAGGGAAACGTATCCGCCTCAATCTCCGCGGCAATCGCCGCCAGCCCCGCCGTGATTTGCTCGCGGTCGGCGGCAGAGAGGATACCGCATTCCTCCAGCATCGTCGCATGGGCGATACTGCCCGCAATATCCTCACGCCAGAGCCTGCGGTCAAACCCGATGGACGCATTGAACCGATCGACCTCCGGCGCGGTGTCTTCGGTAAACCGCCCGCCCCACAGTTTCATCGCTTACTCCTTCGGGGCGTTTTGTTGCATGAGCGCCCGAATGACCAACGGCAAACCGAACAGATTGATAAATCCGTCGGCATCCGCCTGGTTGTAGACTTCATCTTCGCCGAAGGTGACGAATTCTTCGTTGTACAGCGAATACGGCGAGGTCGCCCCGTGGCTCATGATATTGCCCTTGTAGAGCCGCAGCGTCACCTCACCGGTGACCGTTTCCTGCGTCGCGCCGATAAACGCCTGCAGTGCCTCTCTGAGCGGCGCAAACCACATGCCGTCATAGACCAGCTCGCCGTAGCGAATCGCGACCTGCTCCTTGTAATGCAGTGTCGCCCGATCCAGACACAGGTATTCCAATTCCCGATGCGCGTACATGAGTAGCGCGCCGCCCGGATTTTCATATACGCCGCGAGATTTCATCCCGACCAGACGGTTTTCCACGATATCGGCAATACCGATGCCGTTTTCCGCCCCGATGCGATTGAGTTCGTGCATCATCGTCACCGCATCGAGCGCGTTGCCGTTGAGCGTCGTCGGAATCCCCTTGGTAAATCCGATGGTCAGCAGCGTCGCTTCGTCCTTGGCATGGACGGGATCGCAAGTCACCATGTACATATCGTCATGCGGGGGATTGGCGGGATTTTCCAAATCCGCTCCTTCATGCGACAAATGCCAAATATTCCAATCCATACTGTACGGGTACGGTTGTTTCGGCTTGCTCGGATCGTCGCTCGCATACATATTAATCGGTACATGATGCGCCTCGGCATAGGCGATGGCATCTTCGCGCGAGCGGATATCCCAGAGCCGCCACGGCGCGATGATTTTGAGTTGCGGCGCGAGTGCCTTGACCGTCAGCTCAAACCGTACCTGGTCGTTACCCTTGCCCGTCGCACCGTGCGCCACCGCATCCGCGCCTTCCGCCAGCGCCACATCCACCAGTGCTTTGGCAATCACCGGCCGGGCAAACGACGTCCCCAAGAGGTACTTACCTTCATACACCGCGCCCGATTGTACCACGGGCCAAGCATACTGCGTCAAAAATTCCTCCTGCAAATCCAAGACGAACGCCTTGCTCGCACCGCTGGCCAGTGCCTTTTTCTCAATCGCGGCAAAATCTTCCGGCTGGCCGAGGTCGGCACAAACGGCGATGACCTCGCAGTCATACGTTTCTTTGAGCCACGGAATAATGACGGATGTATCCAATCCGCCCGAATACGCCAATACGACTTTGTTTACTGTGTGCTGTTGCATGTGTAGTCCTCCTCTGTCCTTCTCTGATGACAATAATTATACAACTCATTGTATAAAATTGCAAGTGCGAATTCTCCCTTTCTTTTTTCGCGCCCGGTCATCAAAAATATTGTACAATATAGCCAAGGAGATTACGATGAAAAAAATAGTATTATTCCTGCTGATTCTCGGCGGTGCGTACTACTGGGGCGCCGATCTCGCCGCGCCGCCGGCCGCCATACCGACGTCGCCCCGCACGCAGACGCAAACGAATACGCTGACGCTGCGCGATGTGCGCGAGCAATACCGCCTCTGGCATGATTTTCGCGGTGCGTTTGAGGCGCATCTCGACCGCAGTCGCTTCACCCCCGTCGAGGAGTTGCCGCTGTTTTTACGCCAAGCGATTATCGCGACCGAAGACCGCCGTTTTTATGAACACGGAGCGGTCGACTTGCTGAGCATTGCGCGGGCCGCGGTCAGCAACTACCAAGCGGGCGACGTCCAAGAAGGCGCCAGCACGATTACCCAGCAAGTCGTCAAGACCGTCCTGCTGAGCGATGAACGCACCTGGTTGCGCAAGGGACAGGAAGTGCTCTTGGCGATTCGCATGGAATACGCCTACGATAAGGACGAGATATTGGAGATTTATCTCAATACGATTTATTACGGCAGCGGGGCGACCGGTATCGGTGAGGCGGCGCGTACGTACTTCGATACGACGCCCGCCGCCCTCTCACTCGCCCAATGCGCCATGCTGGCGGGATTGCCGCAAGCACCGAGCGCACGCAATCCGTTCAGCGACTACGAAGGCGCCAAGGAGCGCCAACGGACCGTGCTCACGCTGATGGTCAGGCAGGGCATGATCAGTCCGACGACGGCGGAGAACGCCTATGCGGAGGACTTGGGATTGGCGGTGACACCATGAAACGTACACTGACCTGCCTGCTGCTCGCCGTCTGTTGTCTGCTCCTCATCGCCTGCGGCAGGCCGCCGGACAATCCATCGCATCGCCCGCAGCGTATCGTCTCACTCAATCTGGACGCCGATGAAATCCTGCTCGATTTGGTCGCGCCGGAGCGCATCGTCGCCGTCACCGAGCTCGTCGATAAGCCGGAAATGTCGTACTCCGTCGACAAAGCGCGCGCCGTATCGCAGCGGGTACAGGCGTATACGATTGAGGAGATTCTTTCGCTCCGCCCCGACCTGCTCATCGTCTCCGAGTGGATGGACGAGGGCCAACGCCGCACCTTGACGGATATGGGTATCACCGTCCACACCTACCGGACGGCAACGACACTGGCGGAGATTCCCACCGTCATCCGCGGGATGGCCGCCGCCTGCGGTGAATCGGCGCGCGGCGAAGAACTGATTGCCGCCTACCGCGCCGAGTGCGATACCGTGCTGGCCGCCGCCGCGGCCGTCCCCGCCCCGGCACGACCGCGACTCTTTCTCTGGGCGTACCGCAGCCCCTACGGCGCAGGTGATATGCTCTTCGGCGACATGGTTCGTCACCTGGGCGTCACCAATACGCTGGACGCCTACACGCAGGCGGAGCTCGCGTCATTCCCCGAAGAAGCGCTGATTACCGCCGCGCCCGACTTGATTTTACTCACACGCTGGCATTTTGCCGACGAATCCGCGAGCGAATTGGCTCGCCACTTCACCGACGATCCCGCCTGGTCGACCGTCCCCGCCGTCGCAAACGACCGCTTTGCCGTCGTGCCGGGGCGCGCACTCTTTTGTCCCAATCATTATGCCGCGCAGGGACTGCGCGAACTCTACGCCGCCATCTATCCCGACCGGCCGCTCCCCTGACCGCGCCGAAAGGCGACTCTGCCGAGTCGCCTTTTTTGATTGCCTATAACAAATCCGCCGGCAAATAATTGTGAAAACGCAAAAAATTATAAGCGACTTTCGTCAGCGGGCGATCGCGCACGATGACCGGACTGCGATACACCGAGAGCGGCGGGTTGACCGGCGGGTGGGTACGCAGGCCGCGGACGCGGCTGTCCGATTGCTTCGGGACGACCGCACAGGCGCGATTCTCCTGCGCCCACACCAACGCCGCCGTCCGTGTCGTGCAGATACTGAGCACCTCCGGATGCAGAGCGCGTGCGTCACACGCCTGTAAAAACAGATTGGCACACCCGCGCGACAAGACGACCGGCACATGGTGCAATCCCTCGAGCGGGACGGGCGCTTCATCATAGCCGAAGCGTTCAGAGGAGACCCCGCCGCTCCCTTGACGGACGAACAGCTCACGGCCAAGTACCGCGCCCTCGTCGCACCGCATATCAGCCGCGGGCGGGCGGATGCGCTGTACGAATGCATCCGCCATGCGGACACCCGTCCTGATTGGGACACCGCCTGGCGCCAAGCCGCCGCGACCGACTAAGCGCATACCCGTGCACACAAAAAACGGAGTCCTTTCGGACTCCGTTTTGCGTTGCGCATAAAGGAATACACCTCATCCCAAACGCGCCATAATTTGCCGGATTTGCGCTTGCAATTCCTCGATTTGCTCCGACTGTTCGGCAATCGTGCGATCCTGCGCCGCGATGCGGGCTTCGGCCGCATCGTTTTTCGCTTTGAGCGCGGTGACTTCATCTTGCAGGACGTAGACCGAGCTCATCGGGCCGGCCGCGTATTGCGGCATGCGCTGCGCGCGTGCTTTGCGGTTGTCGCGGTCTTCTTTGTCGCCAAATCGCCAACTGATGCCGAGGTTTGCCATCAGTTCGGAGTGTCCCGCGTACGAGACGCCGCCGTGGATGAGGGTGTCTTCGTTCGAGTAGTGCGCCAGTCCCAGCGCGACGGCTTGCTTGCCGCGATAGGTGCTGATGCCCGCCATGACTTGGCTCCGCTGCAGCGGGTCGAAGTCGAGGGGCTTGAGTGCCGCGAGTGCCGCATTCATCGCGTTTCCTTCGCGGCTTTCATTGCGTACGTCGGCGATGTCGCCGCCGAGTTTGTTCACAGTGTCGTTCAGGTTCGTGATGCGTTTCGTATTCGCGGCGACGGTTTCATTCGTCGCAAAGAGTTGCGCGCCGTTCACCGCGTCGGTGCTGGTCGCCGAGAGTTCGCCCGCCGCGACGTGCGTCACTTTG